>OMCD01001095.1_pt1 | contig 17493 bp, 13 predicted proteins | sample 1674171 | NCBI WGS metagenome assembly OMCD01 (sample SAMEA103958149, study PRJEB25191) | human gut metagenome | biome: human-associated habitat [ENVO:00009003]; feature: intestine environment [ENVO:2100002]; material: feces | place: Germany | collected 2013/2015
TGACGATCCCTTATCTGCTTTAAAGATACCTTTTAATAACTTTTCTGGCATTTGTTCTAAAAAGGTGCCTGAAACATTGTGAAATATGCCTATAAAGTATCCATTGATTTTATGACCTTTTAGTGATATATTTTTAACTATCAGATGATATTTTTTTAACAAACAAAACTATATAACGCATCACTGAAAGGAGAACATTATTTATGAAGGGTTATGCAATGTTAAAAATCGGAGAATCTGGATGGATCGAGAAAGATCGTCCTGCATGTGGACCAATGGATGCCATCTGTAAGCCATTAGCAGTTGCCATCTGCACCTCCGATGTGCACACTCTCTGGGAAGGCGCTATCGGCGACCGTCACAACATGATCTTAGGACACGAGTGCTGTGCAGAAGTTGTTGAAGTTGGTTCTATGGTAAAGGATTTTAAGCCTGGCGACCGTGTATTAGTTCCTGCTATCACTCCTGACTGGAACTCCTTAGAGGCTCAGGCCGGCTACTCCATGCACTCAGGCGGCATGTTAGCAGGCTGGAAATTCTCCAACTTCAAAGACGGCGTATTCTCTGAATATTTCCATGTAAATGATGCAGACGGAAACCTGGCACTGCTGCCATCCAATATCAGCCCAACCGATGCATGTATGCTGTCTGATATGGTTCCTACCGGCTTCCACGGCGTTGAGTTAGCAGATGTCCAGTTTGGTGATACTGTACTGGTAGTTGGTATCGGACCTGTAGGACTTATGTCAGTAGCAGGAACCAACATGCGCGGTGCTTCCCGCATCATCGCAGTAGGAACCCGTCCTGTCTGCGTAGAAGCTGCAAAGAAGTACGGTGCTACTGATTTCATAAGCTACAAAAATGGCCCGATCTGGAAACAGGTTATGGATATGACAGACGGCAAGGGCGTTGATAAGGTTGTGATCGCCGGCGGTGGTGTTGAAACCTTTGCGGAAGCAGTTAAGTGCTTAAAGCCAGGTGGCAAGATCGGTAATGTAAACTACCTTGGCTCCGGTGATACCATTGATATCCCACGTACTGAATGGGGCGTAGGTATGGGCCATAAGCAGATCAATGGCGGTTTAATGCCAGGCGGACGTTTACGTATGGAAAAACTGGGAGCTTTAGTATCTGCTGGGAAACTGGATGTTTCCCCATTAAGCACTCACGTATTCAAAGGCTGGGATCACCTGGAAGAAGCACTGTTCCTTATGAGAGACAAGCCAGCTGAACTTATCAAGCCAGTTGTTGTGATCGAAGAATAACAAATTGAATGACTGAACAGTCTGATTTATTATGAGAACGCGCCATTGGCGCGTTCTTGTTCTACTATTATTCTACTATTTTAAGAAAATTAAGAAAACAGAGCTCTGACTCTGGGAATCGGGGATTTAGGGGTTATCATATGAAAATATTGATCGTATCCGGCTTTCTGGGCGCAGGAAAAACTACTTTTATTAAAGCTTTAGCAAAACATACCGGAAAAGATTTTGCCATACTTGAAAATGAGTACGGCACTGCCGGCATTGACGCAGACCGTCTGCGTGCAGAAGAAGGCCAAAGCCCTGTTAATATCTGGGAAATGACAGAAGGCTGCATCTGCTGCTCCGCTAAAGGAGATTTTTCCCTGTCCGTCCTTTCTATTGCCAATACCATTGATCCTGAATATCTGGTGATCGAACCAACAGGTGTAGGCATGTTAGGCAATGTACTGGAAAATGTAAAAAAGATCGAATACCAGCGGATTTCCATTTTATCTCCTGTAACCATCGCAGATATTTACAGCTGCAGACGTTATTTAAAAGAATATCCTGCTCTCTACGAAAACCAGATCCGGGAAGCGGGAACTATTTTCCTGTCAAAATCCGAACAGGCTTCACCGGAAGAAAAAGAAGAAGCCAGACAGATCTTAACCAAAATAAATCCCACCGCCACTATTTATACAGACCACTACTCTTCTCTTCCTGAAAAAGACTGGCTGCGGATTCTTGAAACAGGCTATGACGGACAGATTTATGAATCCAAAGCTATTGAAAGTGAAGAACTTATTATAGAGGAAGACAAGCAAGAAGCAATTATGAGAAAAGACGATAAACATTTATTGTTTTATGTCGATATTTTCATTACGCCATTGGAAACAGGAAAACAAATGATTGAGGTTACCACATTAGTAAAATACCATAATTGGGTAGGAAAGGCTTATTTCTTTTGTGTAAAACCTTTTCATCGGATCATAGTGCCTTTAGTTCTCAAAAAAGCGCTATGCTGAACAAGCACAGTCGCGGATGCAACTATATAACGAATATGAAAAATGAGATATGTAATATAGAAGTACATGACTTTAGAAAATTAATGCATGAAGAATAGGGCAGTTCATGCATTTTTCGTATTTTTGCACCCTGTTTTGACACTTATGAGTACTTTAAATAAAAAAATATAATGGCAAAAGAACTGAAAGACCTTACCAAACGTAGCGAGAATTACTCGCAATGGTATAACGATTTGGTGGTAAAAGCTGATTTGGCAGAACAATCTGCCGTACGCGGATGTATGGTGATTAAGCCTTACGGATACGCTATTTGGGAGAAAATGCAACGTCAACTGGACGATATGTTTAAAGAAACAGGTCACGTAAACGCATATTTCCCATTATTAATTCCGAAATCATTCCTGAGCCGTGAAGCTGAACACGTGGAAGGTTTCGCAAAAGAATGTGCCGTAGTGACACATTATCGTCTGAAAAATGCAGAAGACGGTTCGGGGGTAGTAGTAGACCCAGCCGCAAAATTGGAAGAAGAATTGATTATTCGTCCGACATCAGAAACAATTATCTGGAATACTTATAAAAACTGGATTCAATCTTATCGTGACCTGCCTATTCTTTGCAATCAGTGGGCGAACGTTTTCCGTTGGGAAATGCGTACTCGTCTGTTCTTGCGTACTGCTGAATTCTTGTGGCAAGAAGGACATACTGCCCATGCTACTCGCGAAGAAGCTGAAGAAGAAGCAGTAAGAATGCTGAATGTATATGGTGAATTTGCAGAGAAATATATGGCTGTTCCGGTTGTGAAAGGTGTAAAGTCTGCCAACGAGCGTTTTGCCGGTGCGCTTGACACTTACACTATCGAAGCTATGATGCAGGACGGAAAAGCACTGCAAAGTGGTACTTCTCATTTTCTGGGACAGAATTTTGCCAAGGCTTTCGACGTTCAGTTCGTGAACAAAGAGAATAAATTGGAATATGTATGGGCTACTTCATGGGGTGTTTCTACCCGCTTAATGGGTGCCCTGATTATGACTCATTCAGATGACAATGGACTGGTATTACCTCCGCATCTGGCTCCGATTCAAGTAGTTATTATTCCTATTTACAAGAACGATGAGCAACTGAAACAAATTGATGCCAAAGTAGCGGGTATTGTTACCAAGTTGAAAGCATTAGGTATTTCTGTTAAGTATGATAATGCAGATAATAAACGTCCAGGCTTCAAATTTGCAGATTATGAATTGAAAGGTGTACCTGTTCGTCTGGTTATGGGTGGACGTGATCTTGAAAACAATACAATGGAGGTAATGCGTCGCGATACACTTGAAAAAGAAACTATCACTTGCGAGGGCATTGAAGCTTATGTTCAGAACCTGCTCGAAGAAATTCAGGCTAATATCTACAAGAAAGCATTGGATTATCGTAATTCTAAAATTACAGTAGTAGACACATACGAAGAATTCAAGGAAAAGATAGAGGAAGGTGGTTTTATCTTGGCTCATTGGGACGGAACGACTGAAACAGAAGAAAAAATCAAAGAAGAAACGAAGGCAACTATCCGTTGTATTCCATTCGAGTCGTTCGTTCCGGGAGATAAAGAACCGGGCAAATGTATGGTAACAGGCAAACCGTCTGCTTGCCGTGTTATATTTGCACGCTCTTATTAAACTGTGCGGTTAAACAGTTGAAAGAAAGGTCTATTTATTTAATAAAGATATTACTTTCTCATACAAGAGTCCGAAGTTTCAGATTAAATTTCGGACTCTTTTTTTATCCATTTCAGTTTTTTTTCAGAAATATCCTCTTTCTTTGTATCATGTAAGAAAGAAAGGAGAAGATTTTATGAAGATATTAATTGTAGAAGATGAGCCCTCTTTAAGGGAACTAATTCAACGTTCACTGGAGAAAGAACGTTATGTTGTAGAAGCAGCAGGTGACTTCAACTCTGCTTTACGCAAAATTGAAGACTATGACTATGATTGTATCTTATTGGATATTATGTTACCGGACGGAAGTGGTCTTGACCTTCTAGAACGGTTGAAAGCCTTGCATAAACGGGAAAATGTGATTATAATTTCTGCCAAAGATTCTTTGGAAGATAAGGTCTTGGGATTAGAATTAGGTGCAGATGATTATTTGCCGAAGCCGTTTCATCTAGCTGAATTAAATGCCCGGATAAAAAGTGTAATTCGCCGCAATCAGCATGACGGAGAAATTGATATCCGTCAGGGAAATGTACGGATAGAGCCGGATAAATATCGTGTTTTTGTCAATAATCAGGAACTGGAATTAAATAGAAAGGAGTATGATATCTTATTATACTTCATAAATCGCCCTGGACACTTGGTTAATAAAAATACATTGGCAGAGTCTGTATGGGGAGATCATATCGATCAAGTAGATAACTTCGATTTTATTTATGCCCAAATCAAAAATCTTCGTAAAAAGCTGAAGGATGCAGGAGCAGATCTTGAAATTAAAGCAGTTTACGGATTCGGTTACAAAATGATAGTAGAAGAACAGAAACAATAGGAGTCATCCATGAAATTAATATATTACATCATTCTTCGCATCACTTTAGCCCTGACACTTATCCTGACAATTTGGGCCGTATTTTTTTATGTTACAATGATTGATGAAGTAAATGATGAAGTCGATGATTCACTTGAAGACTACTCGGAGACAATTATCATTCGGGCATTGGCAGGAGAGGAGCTTCCTTCTGAAAACAACGGTTCAAATAATCAGTATTATCTTACTGAAGTAACTAAAGAATATGCTGGAAACCGCAATGATATCCAATATAAAGATTCTATGGTCTATATCGTAGAAAAAGGGGAAACAGAGCCGGCGCGTATCCTGACCACTATCTTTAAAAATGACGAAGGACGTTATTATGAACTGACTGTATCTACTCCCAGTATCGAGAAGGATGATTTGAAAGATGCTATTCAAGTATGGATTATCTTTTTATATGTAGCCCTGTTACTCTGCATCATAATCATATCTGTATGGGTATTCTATCGAAATATGCGTCCATTATATGTACTTCTTCATTGGTTGGACAGTTACCAGACGGGAAAGAAAAACGAAGCATTGAACAATGATACCCAAATCACAGAATTCCGGAAACTAAATGATGCAGCTGTCCGATATGCCGAACGGACGGAACAAATGTTCGAACAACAGAAACAATTTATCGGAAATGCTTCGCATGAGATACAAACACCACTTGCCATTTGCCGTAATCGGTTGGAAATGTTAATGGATGATGATTCATTGTCGGAAAATCAACTTGGAGAACTAATGAAAACGCATCAGACATTGGAATATATAACCAAACTGAATAAATCTTTATTATTGCTTACTAAGATTGACAATGGACAGTTTACTGATACCAAAGATTTGGAACTGAACACACTTCTCAAGCAATATTTGGAAGACTATAAAGAGGTCTATGATTACCGCAACATAGAAGTAAATATCACTGAGCAGGATCGTTTTCATATTGTAATGAACGAGTCTTTGGCAGTTGCTCTATTAACTAATCTCTTGAAGAATGCATTCGTGCATAATATGGACGGAGGACGTATACAGATTATTATTACAAAAAACAGCATTACTTTCCGAAATTCCGGGTCAGGACATCCATTAGATGAAGAACATATTTTTGAACGTTTCTATCAAGGAAGTAAAAAAGAGGGTTCTACCGGACTAGGGTTGGCAATAGCCGATTCAATTTGTCGTCTACAACATTTGAATATACGTTATTACTTCGAACAAGAGGAGCATTGTTTCGAGATTTTGAAATGATCGTTTTCGTCACAGAGAACACAAAGGACACGGAGTGAGAGTGAACAAGATATTTATCGGTTATTATAAACTGATCGTTCAAACTATTTCTCCGTGTCCTTTGTGGATTTTGTGGTGCGAATCTCTATCGGGATCGAATTTCTCTTCTCATAAACATAATATAAGAGATAGCAAAACAGATAACTGTTGCTGCAATTAATCCCGTGAGTTGTGGCCATACTACCAGAAGACTTTGTCCTAATGGAAGTGGGCTTGGAATAACTCCCTGAACTTGTTCCATTGTAAGTGGTCCTAGACTTCTTACAGAAGGCATTAACAGCGTCGTAGTAGCTTCATTAAATAACTCGCTAGGTGCCAGACGCATTAATCCGAGAATGAATTTTTGATAACTGATGATCTGATAAGGCGACGCCATTTGTGAAGGGCTCAATCCTTTTGCCACCAGATTTACAATCATTGTGTAGAATACGCTGAAAAACAACCACACTGCCACAGATGCCAACGCTGATGTAGCTGCCTGGCGAAAACGCAATGAAAATAGGATTGCCAAATTCAACCAAAAAGCAACATAGAAAATACTTGTTATAATGAAGAATACAATTCTCCAAAATTCCTCAGCCGTAGGAGGAATACCGATTGCAATCAGTCCGAATCCCATTACCAGAAAACCGAGTACGAATAGCATAACACCTATTACTATCAAAGCAGCCATAAACTTCGCATTAATTATGCAATCACGATGAATAGGCTGAGATAACATACGGCTTAATGTCCCCTTATTTTGCTCTGAATTGACGGCATCAAATCCTAGAGCAATACCTAATAGAGGTCCCAAAAAGTTGATAAACAACGTAAAAGAGGGGAGAGTTCCGTCCGAGGCTGTAAATAATTTCAAAAACAGAAACGAACCATCCGGATCATTCGGTTTTATTGTTGCGCCAATATTAGTAAGGGCAGTGTATAGAGAACCCATACAGGTCAGTGCAATAATACCGATCAAAATAATAAAACGCCAACTTTTGACATGATCGGATATTTCTTTATTGACGATAACCCAAAAAGGATGATTGACTTCATTCATGTTGTTCTCCTCCTTCCTCAAAATAATGATTATAGATATCAGACAGTTCCTGTTTCTTATCTTTCAGTTCTGTCATATCAATCAGTGCGAGTATTTTCCCATTACTAAATAATCCGACCCGGTCGCATACTTTTTGTACCTGATCCAGGTGATGAGAGGAAAAGAGCACGGTCAATCCCTTCTCCTTACTTAGCCAACGGATCAGTTCGATAAATTCCTGAACACCAGCAGGATCAATACCCGAAGTCGGTTCATCCAGAATAATAATTTCCGGATTCTTGATAAGTACATCCGCAAGTCCCAACCGTTGTCGCATCCCGCGTGAATATTTTCCTGCTTTCTTTTTCAGTTGATCTTCCAATCCTGTACGTTTCATTAACTCCATGGCCTTTTCTCTCGCTTCCTTATCAGGAATACCATTCAAGCGTGCTGTGTATATCAGATTTTCCAGTCCTGTCATATCATCATAAAATCCTACATCTTCGGGCAAATAGCCGATTTTTCTTTTTACTTCGATAGGGTGTGTAGTCGAATTGATGCCGCAAATCTCAACGGAACCCGATGTCGGTTCTGTCAACCCTAACATCATTAAAATGGTAGTTGATTTTCCGGCACCGTTCGGACCCAGTAATCCGAATATTTCTCCTTTTTGAATATGCAGGCGAATATGATCCACAGCAGTAAAATTACCGTATTGTTTGGTCAGATCGGTAAGTACGATCACTTGTTCGCCCATAATTTACCTCCTTCCATATTTACGGAACAGATAGTAAACTACACCGATAGCAGCCGCAATAATCAAAACGCCTACCCACCCCCATATCATCGGAGTTTTTACTGCGATTCTGAATTGCGCATCAGCGTTTACTTCAGGAGTTTTTGCCATAATGGTAGTCACATAGTCACCTGGGAGTGCTTTTTTAGAAGCTTTTAATATAGCGGTTACCGTCGATGTTTCGCCGGCTTTTAATGCATCAATTTTTGTTGGTTCGAAAGTTACTTCCCAATCAGCTGGTTTGCTGGCAGATAACTGGATATCTTTCAACAATGATGAACCTGTATTTTTTACTTCCAGTTCAATTCGCTTCACGTCTCCGGCAGTGATATCGGTGCTTAGTAATCCTCTCGGAGTAGTTAGTTCCATTTGAAAAGAACCGGTCACAACTACTTCCAATTCAAGTTCAGCCGAAGTAGTTCCCGTAGCAGCACGTACCGGGATTTTATAGCTTCCGGCTTCTACATTGGCAGGAGGAGTAATATCTATGCTTACATTCTGGCTACTGTTGGGTTCCACTTGTGCAGAGGTAGCTTGCTTGTAGTTAGGTTTAAAAATAACATTCCATCCTCTTGGTGCATTAGCCATTAAAGCATACAACTGTTGGTCGGCAGTCTGGTTCTTTAAAGTGGTACTGAAGGTAAAGGTTGACTTGGAGTTACCTTCCATATTGGGCTGGTCGGTAGTAAATTCAGTCTGGTAAGTACCTTGTTGAGCAACTACAATATCCAAAGGAAGTTTAGCATTTCCGGCATACACTACAAAATGATAGTTTCCTTTATTTACCTTCAATGGAACATCGACTTTCAGATTAAAAGTCTTTTTTTCTTTGGGAAGTACGGACAATTGACTAAGGCTCCAACCGCCGGATTTCATTTCGTGTTTCCAACTGCTGCCCAATCCGCTAACAGAAAGGTTTGCATTTGTCAATTCATCCGTATTGTTAATGAGGTCAATACTGTAATCAATTGACGCTCCCGGTGATACAGAAATTTTGGTGTAGGGAGTGTACAGAATCACGCTTTTAGGAATTGAGTCGTTTGCGTGTGTGTAGTTCAAGGGAATTAATCCCAATAGAATAGCTACTAATAAAAAACAATTTGTTCTCATAGTCATAAAAAAGTTCTTATGGTTATTTAATATGAATACTGTCAAATTTGTGTTTGCAAAAATAAACGATGTGTTTATTAGTAGTTTTAAAAGAATCATAAAGAATCTAATTCTGTGATGAAATATATAGTGACGTTATTTCCATTCGATAGTGACGATATTCCATAGATATGGTGACACTATGTTGAGGGCATAGCGTCACTATATTTTTATGAGATTTATTTTTTCGGAAATTCTCAAAATTCCCAAATCTTTTCAGATTTTCCCCTCATCTTTGCAATATAAATTAAATGATAACAGTAAAACCAATTAAAAAAACAACGATTATGAAAAAGTTAGTATTCTTATTAGTATGTTTGTTTACTTTGCAAACAGTAGCACGTGCAGACGATGACAAACCAATCCAGGTTACTCAAATGCCACAACCGGCTCAACAGTTCATCAAACAGCATTTTGCCGATAGTAAAGTTGCTTTGGCAAAAATGGAAAGTGATTTCTTCTATAAAAGTTATGAAGTGATTTTCACGAATGGCAATAAAGTGGAGTTTGGCAAGAATGGAAACTGGGAGGAGGTGAATTGCAAATATACTTCTGTTCCCACAGCTATTATCCCCACAACTACTCAGAAATATGTGACAACTAATTATCCTGATACTAGAGTGCTGAAAATTGAACGCGATAAAAAGGAATATGAAGTGCAACTTTCCAATCGTGTGGAATTAAAGTTCGATCTGAAATTCAATTTGATCGATATTGATAACTAAACCTTAAAAAATTAGAACTAATGATGAAACGAAAGATTTTTACCTTTTTATTGGTATTAGGTGTTGCATGGAGCTTACATAGTTGCGATAATAATGATGATGAATCAATAGCTGTTCCTGTTGAATTGCAAAGTACATTTTCGGCTAAATATCCGAATGCCACAAACGTAGAATGGGAAAACAAGTACGGATATTACGTAGCAGATTTCTATGACGGACATGAAGCATCTGCATGGTTTACTCAAGAAGGTAAGTGGGTTTTAACTTCATGGGAGGTACATTTCAACACATTGCCTGATCCTGTAAAAAATACGATTCATGCTACATATCCTGGACGAGTTGATGACGACGACACTGAATATGTTGAAGAAGCAACGGGTGCTACATACTACTTGATTGACATAGAAAATAGTGAGATAGATGTAAAAATAAGAGCTGACGGACAAATACTTGACTAATAATTATACAATAATCTTATTATGGAACGGTAACGAACTATTCATTTATAGTTTCAGGTAGAGTCAATCATGCGATTATTTTTTATGGGTTTCATGCCTTGAAAATAAGAGTTTCCCTAAGAGAAACTCTTATTTTCAAGGCATCTGCGTTTTATCACTGCTCATGTTGCCTTTTTAATACAGACTTTGCTGTATTGGTATTTCCGATACTGTCTGTCTGCTGTTTGGACTTTTCTTTCTGTTTTCGTTTATTACGTAGCTTCCACTTATTCCAAAAGAACAGGTCACTCCATTTATTGAAATCTTTCTTGTACATAATACCTACACCTTGTGTAGTCAGATTTGTCTTTGTATAATATCGGTCGTTCGTTTCATTGTAAGCTTTCAAACGAATGTCTCCTGAACGGTTTATCAGCCATTCTGCTTCAAAGTCGCCCACAAAATTCGTGTTTGCCATTGGATTATCCCGATAACCAAAGTTTCCGTTAATAAGTAACCGGTTATTCAGTAACTGACCGGACAAGATGCCTTCCACTTCCATATCTGTCCAGCCTTTATCGCCTGTGCTTAGATTTGTTCCAATATTCCAGTTATTCGTTTCAAAGACTTGCGACAAGGCGTTATTCAACTGACCGGAGAGGGTGGAAGAAAGTACCGAAGACATCACGTTTGAATTTTGATTATTACGTGCATCCTCCGTGTAGAACTTACCAATACCCAATAGATAAAGGATTTGCATATTCATCTGTTCTTCCGTACTAATATAATTACGTACCAATGTTTGTACTTCATCCCGTTCGTTCGGAAGCTCAATACCTAATTTAATAGTAGGTCGTACCAATATCCCGCTCAAATTCATGATACAGTTCACCTTAACATTGGGTTGTTGTATGATTGACGAAGATTCTTCCGGTATCAGGTCATTCAGAGATGCTGAATTTACCGTGTAGGAAGCCTGAATGTCTAAGTTTGCATCCAGAGGGGCACCGTTAAAGGTAATCGTACTTCCGTTCTTGATAACAAAGTCTTTACGGATCACTTCCTGCAAACTGAATTTATATACTCCCTGATTAATTTGGTAGCTACCGAACATCTTCACATCCCCTTTATTGTAAAATTCTGTTCGTATATTTCCTGTACCCTTGCCACTGATATAATCTCCGGCAACAGGATCCATGATAATCTTCATTGTTGCATCTGGCGTCGCATCTACAAGAATATTCAATCGTATATCCGTCTTTTGCTCTTCCTCAGCTTCCTGACGTTTTTGTTGCAATTGTTCATAATAAGAAATTATTTGAATAGAATCCTGAATAGTGCGGCGGGGAGTTTTGTCTACAAACTTGATAAACTGGTTACTCGTAGCTGATGCAACACTACCATTAATATAAGTAAAGATGCTATTTCGATTGGTCGTCATGGCGACATTAACATCTAGTCCCTGTATGGCATTTCCGGTAAGCAATGCATTTCCGGTACCATACACCGTGCCATAGAAAGGCATGTCCGTCGATTCTTTTGTATTCATTACAAGCATGTTGTTTGCTTGTATCTCAAAACGATAATTTAAGTTCTTAAAATGCTGGAAATGCAGATAACCGTTCATTCTTCCCGAATGGCCTTCCATATCAGAAATATGTATATTGTTGAACGTCAATCCGGTAGGAGCTAAAAGAATGGTATCCTTTATAGCAAAATGAGTATTCAAAATATCAAAATTCATGGAAGCATCCGTCATGACTGCGCCATCGAGATTCAATCCTTTAAATTTCCCGTAGAAGTGTACTTTACCCGTTGCCCGTCCTTTTATATCATTTGCAATAGACTTCATATAATGTTCCAGAAACTTCAGATTCAGTTCATTTGCTTCGATATTTAAGTCAAGCCCATTTTCCGGTTTTAGCGGATGAATGATGCCGGTGACACGTGACGGGGTCGTAGAAATATCTTTGATAGATGCATCCAGTCGGATTCCTCTATTTTCATTATCCCATTCGCCATATATGTTCAAATCGCCCAAACGTCCTTGATTAAGAGAGAAATTTTTTATAAATAAACGCGTATTCATCACAGGTTTTTTGAAAACACCACTTGCATAGGCAGTTCCTGTAGCATCTCCTTCAAAATTTACATCATCGGAAATACTTGCAATATCAAACACATATCCCATGTTGATATCCTTTAAATCAACCTTTACACTATCTTGCGGATTGTCCGAAAGACGTCCGTTTATACGTACATAACGATCCTGGTGGCTAAAATAGAAGTTGTTCACGTCTACCTTGCCAGAATCCACTACTACCTGTGAAGGATGTATCTGCCAAAGGGTATCATTCAGAATAATATCCGTCGGTTTCACCTCTACCATTGCTTTTAATAAAGGCTTCTCTCCTTCGGTACGCAAGAACTTTGCCACAGCGGCCAATTGCCCGCTATATGTCACCGCAGCACTATTTCCCCAATTCAATGTCGTACTGATATTGTCGTCTTTAGCTTGCGCATCCAAAGAAAGGTTGACTGCTCCTTTCTTCTTCAGATTGGTCAGGCGCATCCGCGCACGAATATGATCTGATGGATTCTCGCACAAAATCATGCCCGACTCAATAAAGTTGTTCTTATATTGAAGACGGGGGAAGTATCCTTCCACACGCAAACGCTGCAAGGGATCATTAAAGTATCCTTTCAAAGTGGAATGAGTATATACCGTCAGCGGAATATCAAAAATCGTGGATAGAATATCTGTATTATATATATGTATATCGAATTGGAAATTATTGTGTGTTTCAATTGGCTTTTTGGGAGGTAATATTAATGACGGGACATATTTCCGCATAATATTCAGAATGCTGGCAGGCAATGTGTGATACTGGAACTTTCCTTCCACACTTGCTGTCAGAAACTCAGAAGTCAATCTCAACTGATTCTCGTTATTCTGTTTGCTGGCCCGGATATTCATGTTGTTCATGAAGTATTGTTTCTCTGGTGACATAAATTCGAGGCTATCCACATTGATTTCTCCAATCATTTCGTCAACTGAGCCTCCCGTGAAGTTGGCTCTTAGTTTCAAAGAGAATTCCGTATCCGGATACTTGGAGGTGAGATTCAGGTCATGCGGCCGCAATTTATTGATAATAGCTTGAAAATTAAATGTAGGAATTCTGGAGGAAACATTCACATCTCCATTCAGATAAATAGAGCCATTCGGATCATCCAGTGCTACTTTGCCATTAAATCCTCCTTGCTTATATTCTCCGTCCAGTGTAATATTCTCATATCTATATCTACTATAATCTACGGAAGCTATCAGCCCTTTCAATTCAACAACAGGGAGTCGGTCGGTTACATGGCGCCCATGTACATCTAAGTTGAATGTGATTTCTCCCAGTTGCTCGTTAGCCAATAATTTACCTAACTTATAGTCGGTTGTTTTAACGGCACCGGAATAAGCAAACAATCCCTTACTTTTATCAGAACTCAATTTCAAGTCCATATTGACACCGCCCAAATCAGTATGCAATTGGCCATAAGTTACTATATCTGTGAAATAGCCGGAAACCTCTCCCCGGAAACTGACATTTCCCAAGCGTTCCAGTACTGGAGGCACTCCATTATAATCATGACTCAAATTGCGGACTAAAAATCCTACGCCACGAGTAGTAGCAGTAAGTTCGGATAGGGTTCCAAACACATAAGCGTCTTGCGGATGCGACAAGTCCTGAAGTGCCACATCTCCTTTAAGGCGGAACTGACGATTGTCGGCTGTTATTTCCAGATGCGAACAGGTCAATTGATTGACAGTACCTTTTACTTCCATATCCAACGATATCGGCTCTTTGAAGTGCGATAGCGCCGGAAGAAAAGGAGAAATATCTTTTAAAGTGATTTGTGACGGCAACGTACGGAAAGAAAAACGAACCTGTTCCGTAAAACGGTCAAAGGCTTTCAAACTATCATATATCAAATGAATTGTATCCAGTTTCAGAGATGTTTCGGGCAATTCGATAGCAAAATTGTCAATGCTTGTCTGCCTGCTATTGGCAACTAGCTTCAGACTCATCTTCTTCAAAGAGAAACCGGATACTTTTTCATCAAGGCTCAACCGCTTAATTCCCAGATTTATTGAATCTTTACTCAAGGCTTTCAATGAAATATTAGCTATAATATTCTGAAGATGGATGTGTTTGGCATTAAACTTCCCGAGTGTTTCTTCTTCTGAAAGTACATGATAAGCCATTCGCCCACGACGAATCAGGATAGAATTAATACGCAAATCCAATGAGTTGTCTTTCTTCACCGTATCATTGGAAGCAAATGCATCTAATACGAATTTAAAATTAGGTGGAGAGTCTGGTGTCTTTTTTTGAAGATTGATATTGAAACCGAATAACTGGACACTGCTAATGGATATCTTACCTTTAAAAAAAGGCATGATATCAAATTTGGCAGACAAACGAGTCACTTTGAGCATTTCCTGCTCGTCTTGGTCGTCAAGCAATACATCGTCAATGATGATACGGTTCAACAATCCTATATTTATCCGGCCAATTGTCACCCGTGTATTCAATAAGTCGGAGAGCTCCTCGGCTACAAATACACTCATGACTTGCTGAACACTTGGTATATTCAGCAAAACAATAGTTCCGATATATACTCCCAGTACAATACCAACTACCCAGCGTACAGTCTTTTTCAGCGTTCTGATAAGCGATTATTTTTATTTTGCGAACAAAAATATAAAATAGTTCGTTATGAATCGTAGTTTTATGATTACTTTTGCACCGTTTTAATAGTTTAATTACTTATGAGTGTAATAATATTAGGAATTGAGTCCTCTTGTGATGATACGTCGGCAGCTGTTATCAAAGATGGTTATCTGCTGTCGAACGTGGTATCGAGCCAAGCCGTACATGAAGCATACGGTGGAGTAGTACCCGAGCTGGCTTCACGGGCGCATCAACAAAATATCGTACCGGTAGTACATGAAGCGCTGAAACGTGCTGGAGTCACTAAAGAAGAATTGAGTGCGGTAGCTTTTACACGTGGTCCGGGATTAATGGGTTCATTGCTCGTCGGTGTCTCTTTCGCTAAAGGATTCGCTCGTTCCTTAAATATTTCATTGATTGATGTTAATCATCTGAATGGACATGTTTTAGCTCATTTTATTAAAGCAGAAGATGAGGAAAATAGACAACCCAATTTTCCTTTCTTATGTCTATTAGTATCTGGAGGAAATTCACAAATTATATTAGTGAAAGCCTATAACGATATGGAGATTTTGGGGCAGACGATTGATGATGCTGCAGGTGAAGCTATTGACAAGTGCTCCAAAGTAATGGGGCTCGGTTATCCGGGTGGACCGATTATTGATAAACTGGCACGCCAGGGAAACCCGAAAGCATTCACATTCAGCAAACCGCATATTCCGGGGCTGGATTATAGCTTTAGCGGATTAAAAACTTCATTCCTCTATTCATTACGTGACTGGCTGAAAGAGGACCCTGATTTTATAGAACATCATAAAGTGGATTTGGCTGCATCATTGGAAGCAACAGTTGTAGATATTCTAATGGATAAATTGCGTAAAGCTGCAAAAGAATACAAAATCAAGGAAGTAGCCGTAGCAGGAGGAGTTTCTGCGAATAACGGATTACGTAATGCTTTTCGGGAACATGCCGAAAAATATGACTGGGATATCTTTATTCCAAAATTCAGCTATACTACCGACAATGCAGCAATGATCGCTATTACCGGATATTTTAAATATTTGGATAGGGATTTTTGCTCTATTGATCTTCCGGCCTATTCTCGCGTTACATTAGAATAATTTCCTTATTGAAAATAGGCTTCTTGTCCGTAAGACTAAAAATATACCTTAATATATAGGATAAAATAAGGAAAGTATGTTTGCTGAAATAATAACCATTGGTGACGAACTGCTGATAGGGCAGGTTGTCGACACTAATTCTGCCTGGATAGGACAGAAATTAAATAAGATAGGCATTGAGGTTCTTCGTATTGTTTCAATCCGTGACCGGGAAGATGAGATTCTTGAAGCGATCGATAATGCGATGAAAAGGGTGAATATTGTTTTAGTGACCGGGGGACTAGGTCCTACTAAAGATGATATAACAAAACAAACGCTATGTAAGTATTTCCATACTAGACTGGTATTTAGTGAAGAAGTTTTTGAAAACATAAAACGGGTGTTGGCCGGAAAAATCCCCATGAATGCCTTAAATAAAGGGCAGGCAATGGTTCCCGAGGGCTGTACCGTTATAAATAATCCGGTAGGGAGTGCTTCTGTTAGTTGGTTTGAAAGAAACGACAGAGTTCTCGTTTCAATGCCGGGAGTTCCGCAGGAGATGAAAGTTGTGATGACGGAATCCATATTGCCCAAGCTGCATGAGAAATTTCAAACGGATGTGATTATGCATCAAACATTTCTTGTACAACACTATCCAGAGTCTGTATTGGCTGAAAAACTGGAACTGTGGGAAACTGCACTGCCGGAAAGCATCAAACTGGCCTATTTACCAAAACTTGGAATAATCCGCCTGCGATTGACTGGACGCGGACAAGATAAAAAAGAAGTGCGGGCGCTTCTAGATAGCGAAAAAGCTAAATTAGAGAAAATTTTGGGTGAAGATATCTTCTGTGAGGAAGATACTCCTTTGGAAGTTATTATCGGCGAATTACTAAAAAAGAAGAAAATAACCGTTTCCACCGCAGAAAGTTGTACTGGAGGAAGTATTGCCGCACGATTAACATCTATTGCCGGAAGTTCGGAATATTTTAATGGAAGTATAGTGGCTTATTCCAATGAAGTAAAGATGAATCTCTTGTACGTTTCTCCCGAAACTTTGGAACGGCATGGAGCTGTTAGTGAAGAAACTGTGATTGAAATGGTAAAAGGTGCGATGAAAGCATTGAAAACCGACTGTGCTGTGGCAACTTCAGGCATAGCCGGTCCCGGAGGAGGAACTCCTGAAAAACCGGTAGGGACAGTTTGGATAGCTGCTGGTTATAAAAACGAAATTCGTACTTACAAGCAGGAAACAAATCGCGGAAGATCCATGAATATTGAAAGAGCCGGCAATAATGCGTTATTAATTTTACGGGATTTACTCAAATAAGGGAAAATTGGTATTCAGAAGTGAATTATTTTAGGAATTTCTTGTTTTATACGGATAAAAGTGCTTACTTTGCGTCCTGTTTGAAATAAGTAT
>OMCD01001099.1_pt1 | contig 17462 bp, 14 predicted proteins | sample 1674171 | NCBI WGS metagenome assembly OMCD01 (sample SAMEA103958149, study PRJEB25191) | human gut metagenome | biome: human-associated habitat [ENVO:00009003]; feature: intestine environment [ENVO:2100002]; material: feces | place: Germany | collected 2013/2015
GCTCATCCATGGCACGAAGCGCATTCCAAGCCTTGCCGTATGCGACCAACGCCACATCATCGCCGGCATAGCGGTCCAAAAACTCACGTTGCCGCGCCGAAGACGCGATACGCAACTGGTCCGCCTGACCATGAATCGTCACCAACTCCGCTGCGATCGACCCCAGTACGGAACGCGGCACACTACGACCAGACAGCATGCTGCGGGAACGACCGGAGGCAGGAACCTTGCGAGACATGAACAGTTCTCCGTCTTCAGGTTCGAAACCCGCCTCGTGCGCGGCTGCGACCGCGGCCGGTGACGAAGCGACCTCGAACACGCCCTGCGCCCACGCCTCCTGAGCGCCGACGGAAACACGGCCGCCGTCGGAGGGACCGCCGGAAATCAGTCGGATCGCACTGAGCAGCATCGATTTGCCGGCACCTGTTTCGCCGGTGATCGCCGTCATACCGCCTGCCGGGGCGATCAGCGCGGAACGGATCGGACCGAGATTGTGGATCTCAAGCTCTTCCAGCATGCCCTGTCACTTCCCGCTTTCCGGTTTGCCGGTTCTAGGGAACGATTGCCCATGATGCGTGCCGCCGGTCTTGCGCGCCTGCTCGCGCCATCCGACGACGGGCAGGTCGAATTTGGTGACGAGACGGTTCGTGAACGGCACGCCGGACAGACGGGCCAATCGCAAAGTGCATTTCGATTCGCGCACTTCGATGCGTGTGCCTTTCGGCAGGGCGCGCTGGCGGCGGCCGTCGCAGCAGATCCAACCGTCGGACGTGGAATCGTCAAGAATGTCGATGGCGAACGTGGAGCCGGAGCCGATGATGAGCGGACGTGCGAACAATGCGTGCGCGGCCAACGGCACCAATTGCAATGCCTTCACATTCGGCCACATGATCGGCCCGCCCGCGGAAAACGCGTAGGCGGTGGAACCGGTCGGCGTGGATACGATCACGCCATCGCAACCGAAGGAGCTCATCTCCACGTCGTCGACACGGATGGACAGTTCCACCATTTTGCCACGGTCGGCGCGTTCCAGCGTGATGTCGTTCAACGCCCAGTCCTCGATGGGTTCCGTCGCGCCCGGCAGCCATACGTCGACGTGGGCGATCATACGTTCGTCGATGGAATAGTCATGGTCGGCGATCCGGCGGATGGCCTCGCTCATCTGGAAGCTTTCAAATTCGGCAAGAAAGCCGACGTGGCCCAGGTTCACACCGAGAATGGGCACTTCGGTGGCATGCACCAGTTCGGCTGCGCGCAGGATGGTACCGTCTCCTCCGAGCACCACCACGATTTCCGTGTTCTTCGGCACGGCGGGCGTCCTGCTGCCGAACTCGGGCGCTTCGATATTGTCGATGATCGTCACTTCGAAATTGGCGCGTCTCAACTGCTCGACGGCTTCTTCGACCACCGTGCCGCTTTCACGCAGACGCGTATGCGTCACCACCACCGCATGTCGGGTACCGATCATCGCAAGCCCTTTCGTATAACGGGCGCCCCATGCGAGGTGCCACTACCCGCCAGTGTAGTCGAACAAATGAACGAATGACGGCAGCGGGTGTCCAGAACACGCCGCAGACGTCCGAAGAGTCCCACGGAGCCACCGCGGAACCGTCGAACGGTACGTCCATGGCCCGTTCGTCACACTACCGTCTACAATAGCTCAAGGAAACGAAGACCGTTTATACAGACAAGGAGCGAGGAACAGCATGTCCAACCTCGTCTTCGACGAGTCCTCCTCCAATCGCGAGGCCTCACATGGCTATGCCTGGTGGTTCTCCGGGGACACGTTCGAGAAGGCCATGGCGGAGGAGCGCAAGCCGCGCAAGCGCAGCCTGATGCACAGACTCACCACACATCCCGGACGTCTGACCATCCTGTACTTCATGATGTTGGGCGCATTGTCCACGCTGCTCCTGCTCACGCCCACCGCCACGCCGAAGGGCGAGCAAACGACATTCACCACCGCGTTCTTCACCGCGATCTCCGCGATTTCGACGTGTGGCATCTCCATCGTCAATTCGACGACGCATTGGTCCGCTTTCGGCCAGGCCGTGCTCATCTTCTCCGTGCAGATGGGCGGCTTGGGTGTCATGACGTTCGCTTCACTCATCGCCTTGGCCGTGAACCACCATCTCAAGGCCACGCAAAAGCTGCTGACGGCCAACGAGCTGGGCACCACGAAACTCGGCGAGATCAAGGGCGTGCTCACCGTGGTCATCGCCACCGCGTTCACCATCGAAGGCATCACGTTCGTGGCGCTGTTCCCCGGCCTGTACAAAGTCAATCATGGCAATGTGCGGCACACGCTGTGGGAATCGTTGTTCTTCGCGGTCATGGCATACAACAACGCCGGCTTCACCCCTGACGGCGCCGGCCTGCATGTCAACAATTGGGCTGTTGGCCTGCCTATCCTCGTCAGCGCGTTCTGCGGCACGCTCGGCTTTCCCGTCCTGCTTAACCTCATGCGCTCATGGCGCAACCATCGTCCGCCGAAGCGTTGGAGCCTGCATACCAAGCTCACGCTGACCACCACGTTCTGCATCGTGCTCGCCTCGTTCACCTGGTTCCTCCTCATGGAATGGAACAACAAACTGCTGTTCGCCACCGAAGGCGTGGAACCGCGGTTGTGGCATGCGATGGTGGCGGCCGTCATGCCCCGCAGCTCCGGCTTCGACCTGTCATGGATGCCGGGCGTGAGCGACGCGACGAAGGTGTTCCTGTCCATCGTCATGTTCATCGGCGGCGGCAGCACTTCGACCGCAGGCGGCATCCGCGTCACCACATTCGCCGTGATTCTGTTGACCTGCCGCGCCGCGTTCACCGGACGCCATGACGTCAACGCATTCCATCGTCGCATCCATTCGCAAGCCGTCATGACGGCCGTGGCCGTCACCACCTCATGTCTGGCACTCGTCACCATAGTGTCCATGACATTGATGGCCATCACCGGATGCTCGCTGAGCAACGCGCTGTTCGACACCTGCTCGGCGTTCGGTCTGGGAGGCTATTCGGTCGGCGTGGCCAGCGCTTCTAGTCCAGCGGTCCTGTACATTCTCGCCGCGACCATGTTCATCGGCAGGCTCGGTCCGCTCACCATCGCCTACGCGATCTCCAGGCCGCGCAATGTGGAGCCGGTCCGCTACCCCACCGAGCAGATCGTGGTCGGCTGAGCGGATTCGTCGATACGGTTTCTATACCCGCAACTTCCTATACTTGAATCCGGAACAGAACATCGAAAGGTACGCGAACAATCATGGCTAACAACACCAGAAGCGTTCTTGTGGTAGGACTCGGCCGTTTCGGCAGTTCCGTAGCCACCACATTGGATACGATGGGACAGGATGTGCTCGCCGTCGACAAGGACGGCGAACTGGTGAACCGCTGGTCGTCGCAGATCCCCACCGTGCAGGCCGACATGACCGACGTGATGGCGTTGGAGCAGATCAACGCCTCCGATTTCGACACGGCGGTCGTAGCCATCGGCGACAGCGTCGAAGCGTCCGTCATCACCGCCGGCAATCTGCTGGACGCGGGCATCTCCGACATTTGGGCGAAGTCGGTGTCCAAGGAGCATGCGCGCATTCTGCAGCGTATCGGCGCACGGCACATCATCAACGCGGAGACCGATGCCGGCAAACGCGTAGGGCACTTGGTGTCCGGCAACTATCTGGACTACATCGAGCTTGAAGGCGCGTACAGCGTGGTGAAGATCCACACTCCCCCGCATGTCGTCGGTTACTCCATCGAGGATGCGCGCGTACATGAACGGTTCGGCATCACCGTGGTCGGTGTCAAATCGCCGGGCAAGGAATTCGAATACGGTTCGAAAGAGCTGATTATGCACCGTAACGACGAGCTCATCATCATGGGCAAGCAGGATCAGATCGACAAGTTTTTGAGGGGCTAGGCCCACGGAACATGCAAAAGGCCGGCGGTCCATATGGGATTTTTCATATGGGCCGCCGGCCTTTCATTTTTACGCTATCGATTGGCGGAGAACGGTTTACGCCACTGCATACAGCAGATACTCGATGTTGCCGTGCGTGCCTTCGATCGGTGAGACCGCCGTGGCGCGTACATCCAGTCCGTTGGCTTTCGCGCAGGCGGTGACGGTGTCGAGCGCCTGTTTGCGTAAGGTTTCGCTTTCCACGATGCCGTTTTTGCCGAGGTTGCCTTTGCCGACTTCGAACTGCGGTTTGACCAGCAGCACGACGTGTGCGCCGGGCGCGGCGATGCGCGCGATGACGGGAATCACGTATGTCAACGAGATGAATGACACGTCGGATACGATCATGCTTGGCCGGTACGGCAGATCATCCGCTTCGACGTCGCGGATGTTGACGCCGCTCATTTCGATGATGCGCTCGTTGCCTGCGATGCGCGGGTCAAGCTGGCCGTGCCCCACGTCGAGCGCGATCACATGCGCGGCACCGCGTCGCAGAAGCACGTCGCAGAAACCGCCGGTGGACGCGCCGATGTCGAGGCAATCGAATCCTTCCGCGGAACGCAGGCCCGTCTGGGAGAACATGTCGAACGCGCCGACCAACTTGTAGGCTCCACGGGAGACGTAATCGTCTCCCAGATCGGCATCAAGCGTGTCGGCGGCCGTGACTTTGAGCGACGCTTTGGATGCGACGGTGCCGTTCACCCGGACCTTGCCGGATTCGATCAGCCGTTGTGCTTTGGAGCGACTATCCGTGACGCCACGCTCCACCAGCGCGATGTCGAGTCGGACGACGGCACCGGAATCGTCATTCATGTTGCGCATACGCACGTGCGGCAATCAGGCGATTCGGAATTCCGGCACGATCATGCCGTCGACGCTGTGTCCGCGATCCGCCGCATCCCACATGGCGGCGCAGGCCGCACGAAGACCGTCGACGCTGGTGATGTCGGTGACGTAAAGACGATCGCCGTCGACGCGCGCCTGCACGTCGCGGCAGCTCCAAGCGCCAGCCTCATGCACGACTTCGGGGGCCGGCTCGTTAAGTCCGGTCAGGTCCTTGGCGATGTAGGTCGGACGCAGATGCTCCGGAGCGAACATCAGCTCATGCGGATTGGTGACGCCGGTCAGCACGGCCAGGGAATCATAGCCGCCACGGTTGCCGGCTTCGATATCGGTATCGAGGCGGTCGCCGATGGCGAGGCATGCTTCCTTGGCCACTGGTTCGGCACCATCATGCGCGGCAAGCAGTCGGGCTTCGTCGTACATGGCGGATTCCGGCTTGCCCGCGGACGAAACCGGTTCCACACCAGTGGCGTTGATGACGGCCATGATCATGGAACCGCAACCGGGGGCGATGCCCAGCTCACGCGGAATGGTCAGGTCGCGGTTGGTCACGAAATACGTGGCGCCCTGTTCTACGGCGTAGGCGATTTGCGCCATCTGGTTCCAAGACATGTCCGGGTACCAGCCTTGGATGGCCGCGACCGGCTTGTCTTCGGCGGAATCAACCACTTCAAGACCCTGCTTGGCGACTTCCTCACGCAGATGCTGTGCGCCGAGCACGAACACTTTCGCACCTTGCGGCACCGCACGGGCCACCATGCGGGCAGCCACCACGGACGAGGTGATGACCTGCCATGGTTCGACGTCAAGGTCGAAGCCTTTAAGCTGGTCGGCCACCACGGATTGCAGTCGGGAGGAATTGTTGGTGGTGTATTCCACCGTCATGCCGAGGCCTTCGGCCTTGCGGATGCTCTCTGCAGCATGTTCCACCGGATTCTTGCCACGGTAGACCACACCGTCAAGATCAAGCAGCGCCAGCTGGTAGGCTTCGCTCAGCGGACGGGTTGTGGATTTCAGCATTGTTTTGCCGCACCTCACTCGTTGTCGGAAGCGGCTGCGGATTCGACCTCATCCTCAGTCTGGTCGTCTTCGGAGTCGCCCGCGTTTTCGCCGTCACCGGCAGGCTCGTCGTCGGACTCGGCGCCTTCCTTGGCCGCTTCGGCATCAAGCTGGTTCTCATCGTTGGTCTCGCCGTTCTCGTCGACGGCCTCGGAATCGTCCTCATCCTCGTCTTCCGGCGCATACTGAGCGTCATCTTCGGAAATGCCGAGCTTGTCCATAAGCTCGTCGTTCAATTCCTGCATGTCGTATTCGATGACCAGATCGTCGGAGGTCTCGTCCTCTTCGGCATCGGCGTACTGCAGCTCAAGCTTGTCAAGCAGCTGGTCGAGGGCCACGGCCTCATCGGAGCGTCCGGCCTGCTCGAGGAAGTACTGTTCGGCCTGCACCGCACGCATGCGGTATTCGCCGGCCAGACCCTTGGAACGGCCCAGCGTATGCACGATCTCAATGGCCTTATCCCACAGTTCGAGGTCGCCCAGCGCGCCCGCGTACACGAGGAACATCTCGGCCTTGGATTCGCCGCGCAGATACTTCGCGTCATCGCTCATGGCGGTTTCGATGGCCTTCTTCGGCTCGCCCATACCACGCTCGCAGTCGGCGATGAACGGCAGATAGTCAAGGAAACCGTTCATGCGGAACGCGGTGCGGAACTCACGCAGGGCAAGTTTGTAATCGCCCTGACGGTAGGCCACGAACGCAAGGGTCTCACGCGCGAAATCAATACGGGAAGCCTGATGCGCCACCCACTTGGCGTGTTCGAGCGCCAGCTCCGGATCCCTTTCCTCAAGCGTGTAGGCGGCGAGGATGTGCAGGCCGATGTTCTCCGCATGTTCCTTGGACAGGCCACGCAGACGCTCACGGTCATCGGTGGACAGCATGCTCCACTCGATGCCCTTCGGCATCTTCGGCTCGCCCGGGCGACGATGCGTGTACGGGTTTTGCGACGGGAAGCTCATCGTGCCGTCGGAATTGCGACGCGGCTTCGACAGGTATTCACCACGCTTCGCCTCGCGGTACTCCATCTTCTCTTCACGGGTGAATTCGCGGCGCTCCTCGCCTTCCGGACGCTGGTCGCGATCCTTGTGGAAGTCACGACGCTGGTTGTCACGGCGGAAATCCCTGCGATCGCCGTCACGACGATCATCACGACGGAAATTACGACGCTCACCATCACGACGCTCCCCGCGGCGGTCATCGCGGCGGAAGTCTCTGCGATCGCCGTCCTTGTGGAAGTTGCGGCCGCCACGACGCTCACCATCGTCACGGCGGAAGTCACGACGGTCACCGTCATGACGGAAATTGCGACGCTCGCCATCGCGACGGTCATCATGGCGGAAACCGGAACGCTCGCCATCACGCTGGTAGCGCGGATTGTCGCCGCGATTGCCACGATAGCCACCGCGACGGTCGTCACGACGCTCGCCATCACGGTTGAACTTGCGCGGACCGTTGTGGAAACGACGCTCCTGGCCTTCGCTTTCGCCGTCGCGATGGAAATCGCGGTCGCCACGACGGTATCCGCCGCCATTGCCCTTGCGATATCCGCCCTTACGGTCATCGTTGTGGAAACCGCCGGACTTGTGTCCGTAGGACTTGCCGCCGTTGCCGCGCGGCTTGAATCCCTTGCCACCGCGGTTACCCGGCCTGCCCGAGCCGTAGGACTTGTGGTTGCCGTAGGATTTGCCGCGCGATCCGCGCTGTTCTTCTGCCATGCTGTTCCTTATTGGTCTTGAGATACTTGCGATTATTTACTTACGATTGCCTATGCGTCTCACGCCTGTTCGACGACGCCGAGCGCCTTCTTACCGCGGCGGATGAGCACGAAACGACCATGCAGGAAGTCACCGTCCTGCAACGTCTGTTCCTCATCCTCCACGCGCGTGTTGTTGAGGTACACGCCACCGGACTTGATGGTCTTGCGCGCCTCGGAAATCGACTTGAACAGGCCTGCCTTCATACCAGCCTCGGCCACACGGTCGCCGGCTGCGACCTTGGCGAATTCCCCATCGACCTTCATGCCGTCGATAGCGGCCTCAAGCGTGGACTCGTCGATGTCCGCCAGATCACCGCCACGTCCGAACAACGCGCCGGCAGCTTCGATGGCCTGGCGAGTGGCTTCCTCGCCATGCACGAAGCTGGTGACCTCCCATGCGAGGGTGCGCTGTGCCTCACGCGCGCCCGGATTGGTCTTGCTTTCCTCGATAAGCCGTTCGATTTCGGCCTTTGGCAGGAAGGTGAACGCCTTGAGCAGGTTCTCCATCTCGCTGTCGGGACGGTTGAACCAGAACTGGTAGAACTTGTAGGGGCTGAGCATCATGCCATCCAACCAGACGGCGTTGCCTTCGGACTTGCCGAACTTCTTGCCCTGCGCGTCGGTGATGATCGGGCTGGTGAACACGTTCACGTCCACGCCGCGCACCTTGTGGATCAGATCCAGACCGGAGGTGAGGTTGCCCCACTGGTCGGAGCCGCCGATCTCCAGCACGCAATGGTACTCGTCGAACAGGTGCAGGAAGTCGTTGCCCTGAAGCACTTGGTAGCTGAACTCGGTGAAGGAGATGCCTTCCTCGGAGTTGAGGCGACGGGCCACGGTGTCCTTGGCGAGCATGGTGCCCATACGGAAGTTCTTGCCGACGTCACGCAGGAAGTCGATGACGTTCATCGAAGCGGTCCAATCGTAGTTGGATACGAAACGCACCGGATTGCTGCCTTCGGTCTCGAGGATGCCGCCGATCTGCTTCTTCAGACGATCGGCCCAGCCGGCCACGACGTCCTTCGGGTTGAGCGTGCGTTCGCCCGACTGGCGCGGATCTCCGATCAGGCCGGTGGCGCCGCCGACCAACGCGATCGGATGGTGTCCTGCGGCCTGCAGGTGGCGCATGTTGATGAGCTGAACGAGGTTGCCGATGTGCAGGGAGGCGGCGGTCGGATCGAAGCCGCAATAATAGGTGATGGGCTCTCCGTTCAACGCTTCGGCGAGTCGATCCCTGTCAGTGGACTGGGAAATCAACCCGCGCCATTCCAGTTCATCGAGGACGGAATCGAAACCGGCCTCCTTGAAATCGATGACGTGAGCCATAACTGTGCTTTCTCCCTATCGAATTGTGGACATTACCGCGTTTTACGCACCCTACAGTTTCGCAGAAGACACAGACAGCCGCGTGTGCTGTTTTTCATGTTTTTATCAAAGCGATCACGGAACATGCCGGTTAAAATCGAAAATGGAATCTCATCGACGAGAAGAAGGGAGGCCTGCATGGATCGCAAAGGCATGAAGGCCAATGCAAGGAAAGCCTATAAGAGACACTATTGGATGATAGTCGTCATCTGCCTGTTCGCTTCGGTGTTCGGTGTCGCCTACAGTTCGTCGACATGGTCGGTGAACGCCAGTTCCCCGTCCGCAACCGTGCAGGAGGATGGCACAGCGCAATCCGACAACGTGCCGAAAGTGTTGGAGAACCTGCTTGTCGGCGATGAAAGCCAGGCACGCAGGCAAGTGGAGCACAATCAGGAGCAGATCGTGCAAAACGACACCAATGCCATGATGGGGCGTAAACGCGGCGTGTTCGCGTCTCTGCTCAACTCGTTCTCATCGGGTTCGGTCATTCTGTCGATGGCCGATGCGGCCAATTCCATCGTGCATAATGACGGCGTCGCCGTGGCCGTACCAATCGTCGTATCCCTGGCCGTTTACCTTTTCGTATGGCTGTTCGTCCAGCAGACATACCGGGTGGTCATGATGCGCATGCTGCTTGAGGGGCGGACCTACGACAAACTTCCCGTGAGCCGTTTCCTCTACCCGATCACCACGCGCAAATGGTTGTCGATGGCGAAGGTGATGCTGCTCGAGAACGTGTTCCTGTTCCTGTGGACGTTCACCATCATCGGCGCGTTCATCAAACCGTATTCCTACCGTATGGTGCCGTTGTAGATGACTTTGTTTTAGCTTGTCGCTAGAGCGAAGTCATCTGCATGGCCTCGTTGCCAAGGCCAGCTCCAAGCCTCACGCGACTCTCGCCGCCGCTTGGTTCGCGTTTCGCCGGATGCCGCGTTGTCCCGCCTTTGGGGCGGGCATGTCTTACGCTTCCTCCACGCGCGTTTAACGTCTCCGGGGCACTCCCGGCGACTTGGATGTTGATGGCCGCGTTCAGGTCGCGGTCGATGACAAGTCCGCACTCCTCGCAATGGTAGACGCGCTCGGACAGGGGCAGTTTGGCTTTCACCGTCCCGCAGTTCGAGCAGGTCTTCGAGCTTGGATACCAGCGGTCGATGACATGGAGCCTCGTGCCGGTGCGTGCGGTCTTGTATTCCAGTTGGCGGCGGAACTCGTGGAAGTCCGCGTCCAGTATGTGTTTGGCAAGCCTCCTGTTATGGCTCATGCCTTGCACGTTGAGGTCTTCGATGCTGATGTCGGAATAATTGTCGGCAAGCCACGTGGTGAGCTTGCTGATGTTGTCGGCTCGTTGAGCGGCTATGCGAGCGTGGATTCGGCGCACACGCTCCAACGCCCTGTTGTACCGTTTCGACCCGCATCCATGGTTCATGCCCCTATCGCGGCGGCTTAACGACTGTTGGGCGTGGCGGAGTTCCCGTTGCGTGCGGACGTAGTTGCGTGGATTGGGGAACGTGGTGCCATCCGATAGGGTGGCGAGGGTCTTGACGCCCAAATCCACGCCGACCTGACGATTACGGTTCTTCCGTTTTCTGTTTTTCGCTGGAACGCTTTCGGTGGGACGTTCGACGGTGAGGGCCGCATACCAGAAGCCCGCATGGCGACTGACGGTCATGCGCACGATTCGTCTGCCGTGGACGCGTTCGGTGGCGTTCTCCATGCAGTGTACGCGTCCGATGCGTGGCAGTTTCAACGCCTTCGGGTCGTCTTCGATAAGGCCGAAGCTGCCGGTCGTGTATGCGAAACGCGGGACACTGGAGCGTTTCGACTTGTATTTCGGCCAGCCCACCCTACGGCCCGCGCGCCTGCCCTTCCTGCTGTCCGACCAGTTCCTCAACGCTTGGGACAGCCATTCAAACGCGCTGCTGTACGCCTCCTTGCTGTTCTCTCGCCACCACGGGGCGATTTCGTCCTTCCACTCGTTCCACCAGCGGCGCATCGCATACAACGTCCAGTCCGGTTTCTCACCCAAGGAGATTTGGCGCTGGACGTGCGCGAGCATCAGATTGTACGCGAAACGCGCACCACCCGCATGGGACTCCAACAGCCGTGTCTGCCGTGGGGTTGGGTCGAGCCGAATTCTAACGGCCTCATACGCGCTCATCGCGCATCGCCTCCAACGCCTTCTCCGCACGGTGCTTGGCTGCGCGGCGTCCGTACAGTCTCGCGCAGAACGAGGTCAGCACCTCGGTCATGTCGCACACCAGATCGTCATCCAGCTCCGTGTCATCCACCACGATGATTCGGCGTCCCTGCGCCTTCAACGCGCTCTCCACCAAGCCCGCGTTCATACGGGCGAGCCGGTCGCGATGCTCCACGATTATCGTGCCGACGGTCGGGTCGGACAATAGCCGGTTGAGCTTGCGTCGCTTGTCGTTCATGCCGGAACCCGTCTCCGTGACCACCTCGGGCTTCTCGACGCCCATGCTAAGAGCGAACGCCTTCAACCGGTCGGCCTGACGTTGCAAATCGTCCTTCTGTCCGCCGCTGGATACTCGCGCGTAGCAGACGGTGCGAGTGTCCGCGGGATTCGGCTGCGATGCGGTCTCGTATTTCGGGTCGTGGATGAGCCACATGCCGGTCGGCGTCTGCTCCACAGGAACGGGCATGGTGCCCTGACGGCACCATTTCCACACGGTCTGCGGATGCAATCCTTCCAGTCTGGCCCATTCCTTTACCAACATGAGACTTATTATAACATAGGATTACTTAAAAAAACAAAACAGTTCGGTAGCAGGCAACACCCCTACATCGTCGCCGAAAATCCGAATATCGGGGCACGGGAGGCCATCAGCCTGTCCAGGCGCATGATGAAGGGTCACAAGTGGGAGTGTTTCGTGGCCGACCTGTCGTTCCTTGGCTGGTGGCTGCTCAATCTGTTCACGCTCGGTTTGAGCGGCATCTTCTATTCCAACGGCTATAACGCGACGTTTTTCGTCGAATATTACGTGCATGTGCGCGGATTGTCCAAGGATTCGGGATTGGAGGGAAGCGAGCTGCTCAGCGACGAATACCTGCACAGCAAGGCCTCCGCTGAGACATTGCATGCCGCGTATGGTGATGTTGCCGAAACGGTGGAGCAGTTGTCCAGCAATCTTGTTCCGGTGGACAAGCCGAACGGTTTCGTCGGGTTCCTGTCCGAATGGTTGGGCGTGCGTATCCTGCATACGCGGTCGGTGACCAAGTATGAGGAGTATCGCGAGCAACTGCACCAGATCGATACCGGCAGGGAGATTCTGGACGGCGCTATCTATCCTGGTCGTCTGGCTCCGGCGCCGATGGCGTTCCGGTTCCGCGAATCCCGCACCGTCAGCTCCGATCGCAGCTATTCGTTGGTCAATCTGGTCATGATGTTCTTCATCTTCTGTTTCGTGGGATGGGTATGGGAGGTGAGCCTCGCCTTCATTTCCGAAGGAACGTTCGTGAATCGTGGCACGCTGCATGGGCCATGGCTGCCGATCTATGGCACCGGCGGAGTGATTATCCTTATTCTGCTGAAGAAGTTGAGGAAGAAGCCCTTGTTCGAGTTCCTGGCCGCCATGGTCTTGTGTGGCGGGTTGGAGTACTTCTCGTCCTGGTATCTGGAGAAGACCCACGGAGGACAACGCTGGTGGGATTACACCGGTTATTTTCTCAATCTCAATGGTCGTATCTGTGCCGAGGGTCTGCTGACGTTTGGTTTGGGCGGTTTGGCGATTGTGTATCTGCTGGCTCCTGCATTGGACAACTTGCTGAGTCGTATCGATACAAGAAAGCTCACCGTTGTGGCCGTCGTGCTTCTGGCGTTCTACTGTGTGGACCAGGCGTATTCGGCGCAGCATCCGAACATTGGTGCCGGCATCACCGATTACAAGGGGTCGGCCACATCGCAAGTATCGTAGCCCCTATCCGATGTGATGCATAAAGGGATTTTGCCCCGTCAGCGTGCGCAACGCAGGTTGGCGGGGCAAATCGTTTTTGGACACATGCTATACGACACGTGTGGCCGGTGGAAACTTACTTTCGGCGCAGCATCTCACGCACGGTTTCCATGATCTTGCTGTATTTGGTGGAGTCCGTGGAACGCATGCGTGGGAAGGAGCGGATCATACGACGTTGCTGCCAATTCAACGCGGAAGAGACAAGCTGACGCATATTGGCAACACGTTCCTGCGACGATTCCGACAAATCATGCATCTTCTCGCGGAATTCCTCTTTGCCCCACTGCCAGGAGTCTCCGGCCTTCTCCGCACGCTCCTGCACCGCTTCGCTGAATTTGGCGAGACGCTCGGACAGGCCGACGATGCCCACCACGGTGACGATGGTGTCGATGATAACGACGATGGCGGCGACCGCGCATATCACGTGCACGGCAAGCAGCGGAATCATGGCGGTGAGCCGTTCGACCTGCGGCTGGACCACATCGATGATCAATACTCCGCCGAATCCGAATACGATTGCGCCGAGCAGACAGATGCGGCCTTGGATGTTGAATCGGTAATGGCTGTAATCCCACCATCTGGCGTGGAACAGCTTTTCCATGCCCCAAGAGGTGATGTATTCGAGTATGCTCGCGCCGAATGAGGAGATAAGGAAAATCTCGATGGGATTCGTGAAGTCATGCAACAGCACGATCGCAAGCACCGCGCCGCATCCGTAAATTGGGCACAACGGCCCGTTAAGGAAACCACGGTTGACCCATCGACGTTCCGAAACGGACACGAGAACCGACTCGTACACCCATCCGATGAAAGCGTATAACAGGAACCAAAGGAACAAATATTCGAGTGTGAGCGCCACAGCCATCAGCTCCTGTCCGTCGGTTGTCCGGATGCGGGTTTGTCGAAACGATCGAAAGAGAGCGTTTCCTTCGTGGCGCTGATTTTGTCGGCCGCGGTGACAAGGTATCCTTCGATGTACTTCGACGGATAGGGAGTCAATGGGAACATGTGATGTTCGATGCTGTCCCGTTCGATCTGGTTGAGTTTGAAATCCCGTATGGCGTTGCGCATGGCCGTTTCACCATGTGCGAATCCGTGTAGCCGATGGGTGCCGTTGTCCCAGTCATGCCAATCGTAAAGGAAGTAATCATGGAGCAAAGCGGCGCGAATCAACGAACGTAGATCAACCCTATTCCACAGGTGCAGTCTGTCTGCCAGCCAGACGGACAGACAAGCCACACGAATGGAATGGGCGAATGTGGTGACCACGCCATGCTGGTAGCAGACCCTTTCGATGGCCATGTGGTCATGTTCCAGAATCTCCCGGCCGTGCGCGTAGACCAGCCGTCGTATCTGCGTGCGCGTCAACAGCACCGCTTTTTGCTCCTTGCTTAATAGGGATTACTTGAGCAGGGATTCGGGCGACTTGTATGCGGAACCGTCGGACACGGAGTTGGCGAAGGCGCGTAGCTGCTCGATGGTGGTCTTGGCGGAAACGATCTGTTCGCGCACGCGCAGCGGGGAGGTGCCTCCCTTGCCGTTGCGGGCGGAGACGGAGCCTTCGGTGGACAGCACTTCACGCACCTGCGGGGCCTTGTCCGCCGGCAGGAAGTCCTTGAACACGTTGATGAAGTCCTCGTCGGTCAAATCCCACAGCTCCTGGCCGAGGTCTTCGGCAATCTTGACGCATGCGCCGGAAAGCTCGTGCGCGTGACGGAACGGCACACCGTTCTTGACGAGCCATTCGGCGATGTCGGTGGCGAGGGCGAAACCGGTCGGGGCTTCGGCTTCGAGGCGTTCCTTGTCGAAGACCATGGTGGCGACCATGCCGGTGAATGCCGGCAGCAGCACTTCAAGCGTGTCCACTTGGTCGAATACGGCTTCCTTGTCTTCCTGCAGGTCGCGCGCGTAGGCTGTCGGCAGGCCTTTCAAGGTGGCGAGCAGGCCAGTCAGGTCGCCGATGAGTCGTCCGGACTTGCCGCGAGTGAGTTCGGCGATGTCCGGATTCTTCTTCTGCGGCATGATGGACGAGCCGGTGGAGTAGGCGTCATCAAGACGCACGAACGCGAATTCCTGGGTGTTCCAGATGATGATCTCTTCGGACAGGCGGCTCAGATCGACACCGGTCATGGCGGCGATGAAGGCGAATTCGGCGACCAGATCACGGCTGGCGGTGCCGTCGATGGAGTTGGCGGTCACCTTGGAGAAGCCCAGCTCACGGGCCACAGCCACCGGTTCGAGGCCAAGGGTGTTGCCGGCGAGGGCACCGGAGCCGTACGGGCTGGCGTCGATGCGCTTATCCCAATCGGCGAGACGTTCCACGTCACGCAGCAGCGGCCACACGTGGGCCATGAGCTGGTGGGCAAGCAGAACTGGCTGGGCGTGCTGCATATGCGTACGTCCCGGCATGACGGTGCGACCGGCTTTTTCGGACTGCTCGATCAGTGTTGCGGCGAGACCGAGCAGCATTTTGGCGATGATGCGGCTGTGGCGGCGCAGCCACATGCGGATGAGCGCGGCGATCTGATCGTTGCGGGAACGGCCGGCGCGGAGCTTGCCGCCGAGTTCGTCACCTGCGATTTGAAGCAGGCCGCGTTCGAGTGCAGTGGCCTCGTCCTCGTCATCCTCGATCGGAGCGAATGCTCCGGAATCCACGCGGCGCTGCAGCTCGTCAAGGGCGTCTTCCATGCGCTGCAGCTCATCGGCGGTCAGCAGTCCGGCGCGGCCCAGTGCACGGGCATGGGCGCGCGAACCGGCGATATCGTCATCGGCGAGTCGCCAGTCGAATTGGGTGGACTTGCTCAGCCGTGCGAGTTCCGGCGACGGACCAGACTTGAAACGGCCGCCCCACAGGGCAAGATGCTCACCATTAGTAGTGCTCTCGGTCATTGTTTTTCCAAATCTCCTTGCAGATATGACTGAGGGAGAGCTTACCAGTCAGGATGGTCCCGACGGTACGCTCTCCCCCATTATCAAGACGATTCACAACGTGAATCCGGATGATGCTTACTCGACGCTGTTCTCCGGAACCTCGATGCCGTTGCCGAACTTGACGTCGCGGGCTGCGGCCACGCGGCTCGGCAGACCATAGATGTCGATGAAGCCGTTGGAGGACTTCTGGTCGAAGCTGTCGCCGGAATCGTAGGTGGCCAGGTTGTAGTCGTACAGCGAGCTGTCGGAGCGACGGCCGGTCACGACGGCGCGGCCACCGTGCAGAACCATGCGAATCTCGCCGGAGACGTACTTCTGGGTGTCTTCGATGAAGGCGTTGAGCGACTGGGTTGCCGGGGAGAACCACTGCGCATCGTAAACCAGCTCGCCCCAGCGCTTGTCGATGTCGCGCTTGATGCGGTGCTGCTCGCGTTCGAGGCAGCAGTTCTCGAGTTCCTGGTGGGCGGTGATCAGCGCCACTGCGCCCGGAGCCTCGTACAGCTCGCGGGACTTGATGCCGACCAGGCGGTCCTCGATGAGGTCGATGCGGCCGATGCCCTGGGCTCCGGCGCGGCGGTTCATCTCTTCGATGGCCTGCAGCGGGGTGACGTCACGTCCATCGATCTTGACCGGCACACCTTCCTTGAACTCGATGACGACTTCATCTTCGACCGGCGGGAAGGCCGGGTCGTCGGTGTAGGAGTAGCAGTCCTTGGTCGGGCCGTTCCACGGATCCTCAAGGAAGCCGGTCTCAATGGCGCGGCCCCACACGTTCTGGTCGATGGAGAACGGGCTCTTCTCGGTCTGCACGATCGGCAGCTTGTGTTCCTTGGCGAAGGCGATCTCGACGTCGCGGGTCAGGGACAGGTCGCGAATCGGGCTGATGGCCTTCAGCGTCGGGTCGATGGAGGCGATGGAGACCTCGAAACGAACCTGATCGTTGCCCTTGCCTGTTGCGCCGTGGCAGATTGCAGTTGCGCCTTCCTTTTTCGCAATTTCAACCAGTCTCTTTGCAATGATGGGGCGTGCCATGGATGTACCAATCAGATATTTGCCTTCATAAACAGCGTTTGCCTTTACGCAGGGGTAAACCGCATCTGTGATGAATTCTTCTGTCAGATCTTCGATATACAGCTTGCTTGCGCCGGTTTTCAGTGCCTTTTCCTCCAGACCGTCTGTTTCCTTGCCCTGCCCAACGTCACCGCATACGCAGATTACTTCACAGTCATAATTTTCTTTCAGCCAAGGGATGATTGCGGATGTATCCAGACCGCCGGAATATGCCAGAACGATTTTTTCTTTTGCCATGATTTTTCTTCCTCCTTAAAAAACAAACCTGAAACAAATCATATTGTAATGGGTTTTGTGCAAAATGAATTTTATAAATGGATTATACATAGAAAATGCAATAAATGCAATAGAAAATAATAAAAATACATAAATTTGTGTATATTTTTGAAAATACAGGAAACAGCACGCATCTTTTTGGGCATTTTTCTTTGCACTAAATAATAGATGATGTATATTTATGCACATTTAGGTGAATAAGCGTTTAGAACCACAGTATCTTGTATACATACGGTGCGGA
>OMCD01001104.1_pt1 | contig 17438 bp, 16 predicted proteins | sample 1674171 | NCBI WGS metagenome assembly OMCD01 (sample SAMEA103958149, study PRJEB25191) | human gut metagenome | biome: human-associated habitat [ENVO:00009003]; feature: intestine environment [ENVO:2100002]; material: feces | place: Germany | collected 2013/2015
AAAAAGGATATACCTTCCCTTTATACTATCCTAGTAAAGCGTACCACAGCTTTTCCGTGATTGCAAGCCGATAAAAATTTCTATTGCATTTTTCAGCGAGATAGTGTACACTTTTTTCAATCTCGTCCACTATCTGCATCTCAGACGTGTTTCGTATCAGTAAGCATCTACGGTTTTGGAGGGAAACAAATGAAAGTGAAAAAGACCAAACTGCCCGAAAATCTGTATCATTACACCAGCCTCATCAAGTATCGGATGATTCTTGCAACTGGGAAATTGCTTCTGACACCTTCCAATCTGAAATATGACAACGCCACACTCCATGACGAACCACTCTTTTTTAATGGGCAGAAAATTGGTTATAAATCCGTTGACAAATATGAAAACTATCACCCTGTCGTCTGGCTGACTGCCAATGACCATGCTGGTGCCAAAAATACCGGCCTGTCCAACGACAAAATCATGTGCCGCATTACCATCAGGACCAATGGTAAAATCTGGCGGTATCTGCCTTGGCGCACTTTCTGCGACAAGTACAACGCTGACCGCAGCGTTGCCTCAACCCTCAAACAAACCGCTAATGACTACCTGAACTGGTATGTCTGTGAATCTGAGATTCCAGTTGCGGACTTTGCAAAGGTCGAGTTTCTGGCTGAGGATGGCACCTACAAAGACGAGAAAGACATTCCCGGATTTGCTCTGACGGATATTGCCCCGGAACTTTTTGAGTAAAGTATCACTTATATGTACAGACCCCCGCCAACATTCGCTGACGGGGTTCTGCTATGCTTACAGCTCTATGCTGTTCTGCCTGTTCTTCTTCTGGCTTCTATCCGCGGTCATGCGCTGTCCCGCACCATGCAGAAAACCTCGTATTACTACTGCCGACATTCCGAGACAGACGAAGAAAGCCGCTGTCACAAGATGCGCCTGAACGCCGCAGAGCTGGAACAGACGGTATTCCTGACGCTGAAAAAGCAGATGGGGGCTGCCGCGCCGCTTGCCCCTGACGGTACGCTCCGGGTGGATGCTTCCGTACCGGAACGCGCCGAATATGAGCAGCAGATCGAGGCGCCGCAAGACGGCAAGCGCACCTCGTATGAACGCTACCTCACGGGTGAAATCGACCTGAACACCTACAAGGCAGAAAAGGCTGCGTGTGACGAGCTGCTTTTGAAAACGAAAAACGCCTATGCCGCAGCATTGGCACAGGCGAAGCAAAAACAGGACGAGCAAGCACGGCAGGACAGCCGCAAGGAAGCGTCCAAGGCAATTCTCGATGCAGACACGCTGACCACCGAGCTGGCCGAGCTGCTGATTGACCGGGTGCTGGTGTACCCCGATAAGCGCATCGAGATCGCATACATAATCCAAGACATTTTTGATTGAGGTGGCAGACGTGAAAATCGCTTTCTATTGCAGAGTGGACGGACAGGGCTTTTGCTTTGTTCTCCCCGATGAAGCTGACAAGCTCCGCGAGTTTTTCGCCGAACATCAGGATAAGCCTGCGCTTGATATTATTAGAAGGTTCCAAAAAAGGCTGACACATTTCTGATTTCTGTGCTATAATATAATTGTGTTTTGTACTTAGAGGTTCTAACGCACTATTCTGAAATGGAGAATCGCCATGGTAACTACGATTACAGGAACAACGAATAAGCCAGTATCTAGTGATCGCTTAAAGAATTATTTTAGTGCTCACAATGAATTTGATGGCATTCTATATATCGGGTACCCAATTATCGGTACTGTTGAAGGTGCTTATCCTATTGATGCTCTGTGGATTTCACCCAAACAGGGACTTGTTGTGTTTAACCTTATCGAGGGAAAACGTCTAGGTGATTATCAAGATGATCAGGACGATTCATACAACAAAGTGGAGTCCAGGCTTAAAGGTCATCGTGAACTGGTATATAAGCGACAGTTGCAGGTTTCAATTAATGTTATTACATTTGCCCCGGCCATTGTAACGTTGCCTGAAAACGATGACTATCCTGTATGCAATGAAAACACAATAACCAATCAAATATGTGATCTCAATTGGGAACACCCCGAGTACTATGAGAAACTTGTTTCAGTACTGCAATCGGTTTCAATGATTAGGAAGGGCCGGAAGAAGAGAGAAGTAAAACATTCAGAGTCACGAGGCGCAAAGCTTCAACAACTTGAAGAATCGGTTGCAAACCTTGACAATGCGCAAGGCCGAGCTGTAATTGAAACAGTAGAGGGCGTTCAAAGAATTCGCGGACTAGCTGGCTCTGGAAAAACAATTGTGTTAGCCTTAAAAGCAGCCTATCTCCACGCACAGCATCCGGAATGGAAGATTGCTGTGACCTTCAATACACGCTCACTGAAGGGGCAGCTAAAGCAATTGATTAATTCGTTTTATATCGAACAGACCAGCATGGAACCTGACTGGGATAATTTGCAGATAATTCACGCTTGGGGATCGAGTAGTAAGACTCCCGGAATCTATTACAATTTTTGCGTAGAAAACGGTCTTGAATGCTTAGACTATTCATCCGCTAGGAACCAGTTTGGACGTAATATGGCTTTCTCTGGAGTCTGTGAAAAGGCTATATCTGAAATAGAAAACGCTGCTCCCATGTATGATGCCATATTAATTGACGAGGCTCAAGACTTTCCCGTAAGCTTTTTACAGCTTTGCTATAAGATTTTATGTGAGCCTAAACGGTTAGTATATGCATATGACGAGTTGCAAAATTTAAATCTGCAATCGCTCCCGTCGCCAGAAGAGCTATTTGGAACAAATAACGAAGGAAATCCAAATGTACGCTTTAACTACGAACCAGACGGCACATCAAAACAAGATATTATTCTCGAAAAGTGCTATAGAAACTCAAGACCAGCTCTTGTATCTGCTCATGCGCTTGGATTTGGAATTTATAGAGAGCCAGACGCCTTTTCTGCCATTGGTTTAGTGCAGATGTTTGAGCAGAAAAACCTATGGAAGGAAATTGGCTATTCAGTTATTGAGGGCGAATTGGAAGATGGCAAACGGGTGGTCCTTGCCAGAACTGAAAATAGTAGTCCGAAGTTTTTGGAAAGCCATTCTCCTATAGATGATTTGATTCTGTTCAAGTCTTTCAAGACAAAGCATGAGCAAGACGTATGGGTTGCCAGTGAAATTGAAAAAAATCTACGTGATGATGAACTCAGAGCCGATGATATTATTGTAATTAACCCGGACCCAATTACAACTAAAGATGCTGTTGCTTCAATAAGGAAGATTCTTTATGATAAAGGAATTCAAAGTCACGTTGCAGGTGTCGATAGTTCTCCGGATGTGTTTTTTGATACCGATAATGAATCTGTAGCCTTTACCGGTATTTATCGTGCAAAAGGAAATGAAGCTGCTATGGTGTATGTTATCAATGCTCATGACTGCTTCCAGGCGGACGATATAAATATGCTGAATTCGGACAATGCCAAAATACGAAATCGTCTATTTACAGCGATGACGCGCAGCAAAGCGTGGGTCAGAGTTGTTGGCATAGGTAGTCAAATGGATCATTTAAAGGCCGAGTACGAAAAAGTTAAAGAAAAGGGCTTCACCTTAGATTTTATCTATCCAACAGAAGAACAGCGAAAGTATCTGAATATTGTTAATCGAGATATAAGCAATGCGGAGAAGGAAAATATTGCGCGTCGTAGGAAGTCAGTAGCTGACCTTCTTCAAGACATTGAAGAAGGTCGAATTTATGTTGATGATTTGGGTTCGGAACAGATTGAACGTCTAAATAAAATACTGAATTCGAGGCGGTCAGAATGAAAACCGCCAAGATGGTTTTTAATCAAATTTCAAACCTAACTAGTGATTTAGTTGGAACTGCACTTTGTAACGATCAAAATTTTCCGATTCACATAGGTCAATCATGGGATGACTGCCAAATTGAAATTCCCAATATAAACGTCTCCGCAGCATTGAAACATAAGCCGTACAGAGAATTGTTTTATGAATTAGAGCGGGCACGGAGTTTTAACCTCAAGTTGCTTGATGGTGCATTGATTCAACTCCAGTACAAATTCAAAGGTAATTCATTGACAGGGCACCGCTTGGGATTCTTTCCAAACCCAGATTTGACAAGTTTTCAGGAAAACCCAGAAGAGTATTTGGATGATGAAATCTATCTTGACGTCACCGATCCCCGGATTGTTGTTACTCCACTACGGTTCGATTATGACAATCGTGAGGAAGTTGTAAGAAATATGGAACATCCCATGTCACATCTTACCATTGGTCAGTATCAGAACTGCCGCATACCAGTTGTTCGCCCGTTGACTCCTAGCCAATTTATTTCTTTCATTGTGCGTAATTTTTACCATACAGCTTACAACAAATATTGCGGACAACTAACCTCCTACACAGATCTGTTTGACCCTACAATTACCGAGGACGAGCGAAAGATTATTCATATGGGGATATACTGAAACTGAAATGCTTTTTTAATTCAACGCAACCAGCCCCTTTCAGTATTAGTAACAGCAAAAGTGCAAATACCAGACTATCAGCCTGTTTGATAGTCTGGTATTTCTGTTTTTGCAGAGATTTATTTTTTGTCGTGTGCTTGACATACGGGTGCCGCAGGTCGTGGATTCGTATCCGCTTTACTCCGGCTGCCTTGGCTCCCCTGTCCATCTCGTGGTGCAGGTAGCTCTGGTCACCTCAAAGATCCGCTGGTCTGGCTGGACTTTGTAGAGGGATTTCAGGTAATCCCTGATCTCGTCCGTCAGAAACTGTGGCATCTGGATGACCCGGACGCTCTTGGGCGTTTTCGGGTCAGTGATCACATCCCGGCCTTTCATCCTTTGATAGGATTTGGTGATGGAGAGCAGCCCCTTGTCCAAGTCGAAGTCTGCCGGGGTCAGAGCCAGCAGCTCGCCCTCCCGGATGCCACACCAGTAGAGGACTTCAAAGGCGTAGTAGGATTGCGGCTTGTCCATCATCGCTTCCGCAAACTTGAGGTACTCCTCCTTCGTCCAAAAGAGCATTTCCTTGTGCTTTTCCGACCCCATGCACCCAGCTGTGGCCGCTGCGTTTGATTTCAGCCCATAGAACCGGACGGCGTGGTTCAGAATGGCACTGAGTTGTCCATGCAACGTCTTGAGGTAGGTCGGCGAGTAGGCCTTGCCGTTCTTGTCCCGGTAGTTCAACATCTCGTTCTGCCATGCGATTACATCTCGCGGCTTGATCTCGCTGAGCCGCTTTTCTTTGAAATACGGTAAGATTTTCGTTCGGATGATGTGCTCTTTGGTAGACCAGGTGTTTTCCCGGAGTCGCTTTTTCTTGTCCGTGATATAAATTTCCACAAACGCTTCAAGGGTCATGGTCAGGTCTGCTGCCTGCTGAAGAAGGAACTCCCGCTCCCACGCCAGAGCGTCCTTCTTGGTGGCAAACCCCCGTTTCAGCTTCTTCTGCTTCACACCTTGCCAGTTCTCGAAGTAGAAGGAAGCGTACCATGTGCCCTGTTTGCTATCCTTGTAGGCTGGCATCCTATCACTCCTCTCCTGCCCCGTAGATTTTCTCCTGATAGTACCTCCTGCTTACCCGGCCTCCTACGGTCGTGTAGCCTTTGGCCTTCAGTTCCTCGTTCCACTGGGCGATCATTTTGTACGCCAGACCCTGGGAGATGTCCAGCTCCTTTGCCAGCTCGTCTGCCTTGATAAAAATGCTATTTGCCATTTTTTGTCCTTTCCTTGTCGGTTTCGTTTCGGTGCCGCTTCATCCTCGCTGACTTCCGGCAGGCATATCCCCTTTGCGGTGCTGTGCCGTCCCCTTACGGAGCGCTCGCTTCCTTTCGGAAGGTCTTGGCGGTTTGGGTCAGTTTGGCGGTCATTCAATTTTACTAAGCATTTTTGCTTATCTTTTTGCATCCTCATTATACTAAACACATTCCGTTAAGTCAAGAGGCTTTCAGGTAAAATCTTAAACTTTTTTGTTTATTTTCTATTGCACCTCCTGTTTTTCTGTGCTATACTAGGTTCAACAAATATGTTTAAGTCAGGAGGCAATCGCATGGCAGTCGGTGACCGCATCAAACGTGCCCGCAACCTCCGAGGTATGACCCAGAAAGAACTGGGCATTGCTATCGGGTTTGAGGAGAAGAGCGCAGACATCCGTATCGCACAATACGAAAGCAACACCCGCACTCCCAAGGAAGAGCTGCTCCGCAAGATTGCGGAGGTGCTGGACGTGAACTACCGTTCCCTCTATGAGCCGACCCTGTACGCTGCAGAGGATGTGATGTACACCCTGTTCGAGCTGGACGAGCACTACCCCGGCACCCGGCTCTATGAGGTCACAGACACCACCGACCCGGATTTCCCTGAAAAGCACATGGCAGTCAGCTTCCGCTATCGCCTGCTGGACGATTTCCTGAAGGAGTGGCAGCTCCGTAAGAAGCAGCTCCGGGAGGGCGAGATCACCAAGGAAGAGTATCTGGAATGGAAGCTCAACTGGCCTCAGACTGCCGACGGCTGCGGCCGGTACGAGCCGAAGAAAAAGTGGCGTAAAGAATAAAAGACACAAAAATGCCCTCTGAAAAACTTACCGTTTCTCAGAGGGCATTCTCATGTCTCTCTTTGTGAATAATCGCCTGATAGTATCAAAGCAGTATCACAGAGTCTTTTGACTTTCAAAATATTGCATTGCATCAATACTTTTCAGGATTTGCAGATTACTCGAGCTCGATCGTGGCCGGCGGCTTACCGGTGCAGTCGTAGAACACGCGGTTGACGTGCTTGACCTCATTGACGATGCGGCTGGTGACAGTACCCAGCACGTCCCAGGGCATATTGTAGCTCTCGGCGGTCATGAAGTCAGTGGTGGTGACAGCGCGCAGGGCCACGGCGTAGTCGTAGGTGCGCTCGTCGCCCATGACGCCGACGCTGTGCATATTGGTCAGAGCCGCATAATACTGGCTGATCTCCTTATCGAGGCCGGCCTTGGCGATCTCCTCACGCCAGATGGCGTCGGCGTCCTGCACGATCGCGACCTTCTCGGGGGTCACTTCGCCGATGATGCGGATGCCCAGACCGGGGCCGGGGAAGGGCTGGCGGCTGACCAGATACTCGGGCAGACCCAGCTCACGGCCAGCCTGACGGACTTCGTCCTTGAACAGGTTGCGCAGAGGCTCCACCAGTTCCTTGAAGTCCACGGTGTCAGGCAGGCCGCCGACGTTGTGGTGGCTCTTGATGACGGTGGACTCACCGCCCAGACCGCTCTCGACGACATCGGGGTAAATGGTACCCTGTGCGAGGAAATCGACCTTGCCGATCTGCTTTGCCTGTTCCTCAAAGACGCGGATGAACTCCTCGCCGATGATCTTGCGCTTGCGCTCCGGCTCGGTGACACCGGCCAGCTTTGCAAAGTAGCGGTCACGGGCGTCCACGCAGATGAAGTTGATGTCAAAGCCGTTGGCGTTGCCGGGGCCGAAGACAGAGCAGACCTCTTCCTTCTCGTTCTTGCGCAGCAGGCCGTGGTCAACAAAGACACAGGTCAGCTGCTTGCCGATGGCCTTGGCCAGCATGGCAGCCAGCACGGAGGAATCGACGCCGCCGGACAGGGCGCAGAGCACCTTGCCGCTGCCGATGCGCTTTTTCAGGGCCTCGACGTTGTTCTCCACGAAGGAGTCCATCTTCCAGTCGCCGGTGCAGCCGCAGACGTTGTACACGAAGTTGTGCAGCATCTTCTTGCCCTCAGCGGTGTGGAGCACCTCGGGGTGGAACTGAACGGCGTACAGCCCCTTTTCCTCGTTCTCAGCTGCGGCCACCGGGCAGTTGACGGTGTGGGCAGTGATTTTGAAGCCGGGCGCAGCCTGCTCGATATAGTCGTTGTGGCTCATCCAGCAGACGGTGGAGGGCTGCACATCGGTGAACATCTTGCTGCTGTTGTCCACGAAGACCTCGGTCTTACCGTACTCGCGCTCCGGGGCACGGCAGACGCGGCCACCCAGCAGGTGCATCATGAGCTGGCTGCCGTAGCAGATGCCCAGCACAGGCACGCCCCAGCTGAAGATCTCGGGGTCGATGGTGGGCGAATCCTCCAGATAGACGCTGTTAGGGCCGCCGGTGAAGATGATGCCCTTGGGGTTCTTCGCCTTGATGACGGACAGGTCCGTCTTATAGGAATAGATCTCACAGTAGACATTATTCTCGCGGACGCGGCGCGCGATGAGCTGATTGTACTGGCCGCCAAAGTCCAGCACGATCACGGTTTCATGCTGCATGATGTTCTCCTCTCAATATATCACTGGTGTGCTTCTTATAGCTAAGATTTAGTATAGCACATTTCACAACCAAAAGCGACATCTTTTGTGTATTTTTCTGTTTTGTTTTTCGTTTCGAATTGTAAACCCTTTCGCAAATCCAAAGTTGACGCAGCGTTTGCAGTCTGCCATACTGGGAGTATGGCCGCTTTGGGCCAGAACGTATAGGAGGAATAATTCTTATGAGTCAGAACACCCAGGCCGCTGCGGCCGCCAAGTCCAAGTTCTCTGTGCGGGACATCTGCTATGCAGGTCTGTTCGCCGCCGTCATCGCCGTCATGGCCCAGATCTCCATCCCGATGCCTCTGGGCGTCCCCATGACCATGCAGACCTTCGCCATCACGCTGGCTGCTGTGGTGCTGGGTTCCAAGCTTTCCGCCATCGCTTCGCTGGTGTACCTGGCACTGGGCGCTGTGGGCGTACCGGTGCTGGCAAACTTCTCCGGCGGTTTCGATAAGTTCGTCGGCCCCACCGGCGGCTTCCTCATCTCTTTCCCCCTGATGGCCTACATCATCGGCCTCGGCGTGGAACACCGTGACGCCTTCAAGGGCGCTTTCGTCACCGCTGTCATCGTCGGCACGGTGGTCAACTATGTGGTAGGCGTTGCAATGTTCGTGGTCGTCGCCCACAGCACCATCGCCGTGGGCATCACCGCCTGCGTCCTGCCCTTCATCCCCACTGCCATCGTCAAGGCCGTTCTGGCCTGCGCCATCGGCCTGAATCTGCGGAAGCGCATTCCGGGGCTGAAAGCATGAGCATCGTACTTCGTCCCCATCATCTGCTCTGCACGCAGGGCTATTCCGGCAAAGGCTATGACAACGATTTCGTGGCCCACATGACCGACGTGGTGCATCAGCTGCGGGATGTTCCCGGCACCACCATCCACCTCACCTTCTCCACCGACACCCTCTGCTCCTGCTGCCCCAACAAGCTGGGGACTGACCTCTGCGACACTCAGGAAAAGGTCAAGCGCTACGATGCAAAGACGGTGGAATACTTCGGTCTCGAGGAAAAGGATTACGTCTACCAGGACCTCATCCGCGAGATCGACGCCAAGGCCACGCCGGAGATCCTCGCCGACATCTGCCGCGACTGCTGCTGGTTCCCCATCAGCGCCTGCTGCAAGAATATCTGCGAAGGCCGGTATGTGAAATAAAGCGATAAAAAATACGGGATGCTGCAAAATGCAGCATCCCGTATTTCTGTTTTATCAGGCGATGAACTTATCGTACAGGCCGAACACGAAGATGAACAGGACGATGAGGGGCAGACCATAGGTCAGGTAGCCGCGCATCCAGTCGTGCATCTTGAGCCCTTTGCCGGTGTTGACTTCCTTCTTGTAGTTGTCCCAGCCCCAGCCGTAGCGGGTGACGCAGAACAGCAGGTAGACGAGGGAGCCCAGCGGCAGGAAGAGGTTGCTGACGAGAAAATCCTCCACATCCAGCACCGCACCGCCGAAGATAGCGAAACCGTCCCAGGCCCAGACGTTGTAGCCCAGCACACAGGGCAGCGAGAGGGCGATGATGAGGAAGAAGTTGACGAGGCTGGACTTCTGACGGTTCCAGCCGGTCAGCTCCATGCCGCAGCAGATGATGTTCTCGAAGACGGCCAGCACGGTGGAAAGTGCCGCAAAGGCCATGAACAGGAAGAACAGGCTGCCCCACAGACGGCCCATCGCCATATTGGCGAAGATGTTGGGCAGGGTGATGAAGATGAGGCTGGGGCCGCTGGTCTGGTCCACACCGTAAGTGAAGCAGGCCGGGAAGATGATGAGGCCGGCGGTGATGGCGACGAAGGTATCCAGCACCACGACGCGGACGCTCTCGCCCAGCAGGGCGTGCTCTTTGCCGATGTAGCTGCCGAAGATGGCCATTGCACCGATGCCGAGGCTCAGGGTGAAGAACGCCTGATTCATGGCACCCACCAGGGTGTTGACGATGCCCACTTCCTTCATCCGCTCAAAGTCGGGTACAAGGAAGAAGGTCAGGCCCTCCTTTGCGCCGGGCATGAACATGCTGTTGACTGCCAGCACCACCATGATGACCAGCAGGGCGATCATCATGACTTTCGTGACTTTCTCGAGGCCGTTCTGCAAACCGCGGGCGCAGACGAAGATGCCGATGGCCACAACGACCACCATCCAGAAGCCCATGGTCAGCGGGCTTGCCAGCATCTCGGTGAACTTGCCGGCCACCTGGTCGGCGTCAAGGCCCACCAGCTTACCGGCAGCGGTCATGTAGAAGTAGTGGAGCATCCAGCCGGCCACCGTGGTGTAGAACATCATCAGCAGGTAGCAGCCGATGAGAGTGAAGTAGCCGTGGATGTGCCACTTCTGACCGGGCTTTTCGAGGGCCTGATAGGCGCGCACCGGGCTCTTGTGGCTGGCACGGCCCACGGCGAACTCCATGGTCATGATGGGCAGACCCAGAATGACGAGGAACAGCAGGTAGAACAGCACAAAAGCGCCGCCGCCGCCCTGACCTGCCATGTAGGGGAACTTCCACACATTTCCGATGCCGATCGCGCAGCCAGCGGAAAGGAGGATGAACCCGAGTCTCGATTTGAGTTTTTCGCGTTCCATTGATTGTCTCCTTTATTGCACCTTGCAAAAATCTGCGCCCGTCGTTTCGTCCACGACGGGCGCACAGTATATTGATTATATCACAGCTTACGGCAGATTTCCCAGAAGTATCGCTTGAATCTTTTTCACGTTTTTCTTGGGAGAGTTTGCTGTATTTTCATGTTTTGAGCAGTTCCGACTGCATTTCGTCCAGCTGCTCGTAGCTGTAAAGGCGGTTGAGGGCTTCCACCAGCTCTTTTTTCGAGAGCCGGGGCGGCAGGCCGAGAGCGCAAAGCAGCTTTGTTTTCCGCTCAGCCGAGCCCGCCGTACCCGAAAGCCCCCACTCATAGAGGTCGGTATAAGTAATTTGCCGCCCCTCCGGCTTTGCAGGGGCAATGCCAGCTTCTTCGCCCAGAGCGTCCCGGAGCGCCTGCAAAACGAGGGCATCGTCCACGCCCTCGACCCCCAGAAGCCCCTCTTTGCCGGGCTGAGCCTTCCGCTTTTCCTTGCCGTGGATGGCCGGAACGTAGGCTTGCACCACGTTCTTCTCCCCCACCAGATTTGTGATGTAGGTGCGGATGCGGAAGCCCGCCGCGTCGGAGTCCGTCAGGAGGATAAGGCCATTTTTGTGGGCCAGCTGTTTGAAGAGCTGCTGACGCTTCTTATCCTTATAGATTCCGAAGCCGTCCGTCAGCAGGATCATGGCGTCGGTCAGATGAGAGAGACGGGCCGCATCGTATTTGCCCTCCACGATGAGCACACGGTCGGTGTGCAGCAGTTCCAGTTTCTCGCTCATCTTCTTCCTCCCGCCATTGCCAGGCGGCAGAGCGCCGTTTCCAGCAGGGTCTGCGCGCTCACGGGCTGGCTTTTCAGGCTCTTGTCCAGCTCAAGCAAGATCTGCATACAGGCTTCCAGCTGGGGCAGCGTGTAGTGGCTGGCTGTCTCGGCAGAGCGCTTGAGCCGGTAGTCGCTGCCCTTGTAACCGAAATCCTTGAACACAGTGCTGTAGCTCTTCCGCTTGGCTGCGCCCAGTTTGACCCGATAGAGGTCCACATAGCTGCCGATCATAGCCGCCGTGATGGGGATGGGCTCCTGCTGCAGGCGGAGAAGCGTTTGCAGCTTTTTGCAGGCGCCGGTGGCGTTTTTCGCCGTTATCATCCGTATCATCTCGAAGACGTCGGCCTCGAGGCTCACAGTCCCCATCTCGGCCACCATGGCCGTGGTCACGGTCTGGTAGCCGGAGAGGGCGCAGAGCTTGTCCACCTCGTTCTCGAGAAGGAACGGGTCTTCGCCGCAGCGTTCCAGCAGGGCCGTCGCCGTACCCTCGGAGAGGGTCGTCTCCTGCGCCTTGGCGCGGTCCATCACCATGACCTTCAGCTCGTAGGGCTTGGGCTTGGCCAGCTCTTCGGCAAAGCCGACCTTGGTACACTGGGCGATGAGCTTCTGCGCCCGCTTGCCCAGCTTGAGCTTATTGCGCTCCATCTCGAACACGCTGCCCAGCACCACCACGGCATTCTCGAGGCTGGCCAGCGTGGCGCACAGCTCGTCGAGGTCTTTGTCGCTGTAGGCGGCGGGGTCCACCTCGGGCAGAAGCACCACGCGCCGCGTGCCGAAGAAGGAGATGGTGCCTGCCGCCATGATGAGCTGCTCGATTTCGGGCGCAGCACCGTCCAGAACGGTCGTCTCTTCATCCTCACCCTCGGCCAGAAGCTTTGCCGCCCGGGCCACGGCCTGCCGGACAAGATAGCGCTCGCTGGAATAAAAATAGTAGACCGGACAGCCTCCCTGGGCAAGCTGCCGGAGTTTCGTTTCCGTTGCCAAATGATCGGCTCCTTTGTATTAGGATTATTTTATTTTATCATACTCTGCCCGCTTTGAAAAGCGCTCATCCCTCGAGACGAAGGCGCAGCCGTGAGACAGGCTCTGCGTCTCCCTCCATCCAGCGGTATTTGCTGCTCAGGGTCAGGCAGTCGGTGTACCGGATATTGTCCGGCCTTGCCGACGAGGCCAGCAGCCACTCGGCCCGGATGGGCTTCGCAGGCCGGACGGTTCCGCTGAGGGTGATGAACCTCTGCCCACCGACACGCATCCGCAGAATGCAGCCCTGCCGGGTGCGGAAAAGTTCCAAGTCCACCCCGCCGCAGGAAGCACGGCGGGTGGTATTCTCGGCCAGAGCGGCAGCCTCGATACGCTTTTGGGCCTCGATACGGCAGGGTCCTTCCGGCTGCATCCGCAGGTCAACCAGAAGCTCCACCGTCTTTACGCCCCGCTTTTCCAGCTGATTTTCCACCGCCCGCCGGGTGGTGCTGCCGCCCCGGAAGAGGACGACGGCCTTTTCTCTCTGCGTAATAATGACAGCGGGTGAAGCCCGGGTCCCCACCAGCTCGATGTTCACCACGTTCCAGCTCAGAGCCGTTTCCAGCCCGAAAGCCAGCGCCGCCAGCAGAATGACCGTCGGCAGAGCTATCCGAAGGCGGATGTGCCGCTGCATTGCCATTGCGCAGAGCAGGATCAGCGCAAGACACACCAGTGCGGCATAGGTCCCATCAAACCAGAGGGACGCTCCCGGCAGAACGGACACCCGGAAAGCCCACTCGTTCATCAGCCATGCCAGCCCTTCGGCAAGGAAGGCCACCGGGCGGCGGATGATCTCAAACAAAGGCAAGCCCTCCGTGGCCAGACCCAGCAGAGCTGCACCGAGGCCGAAGCTCAGCATCGGCCCCACCAGCCAGAGGACGGCCACGCCCGACGCCACGGCCCAGACCGTCGTGCTCATCCCCCGCAGCACCAGCACCGGGAAGGTCGCCGCCGAGGCACAGAGGGAGACGCAGAGCGAGTCCCACACGCCGCCCGCAAAGCGCCGGAAGAGGAGCACCGCGCGGGATGGTTTCTCGCGGCGGCTTTTCCGTTTCTTCTTTCTGTCGTAATAGCGCTCCCGCCCACGCCCTGCGCACTCAGCACCGGCCAGTGTTCCCATCACTGCCGCAAACGACAGCTCGAAGCCCACGTCATAGACCGCGTACCCGTTGCCCAGACACATGAGGACGCCTGCCGCGCCCAGCGAGGTGAGCGTATCCGCCGGGCCTCCCACCCAGACGCCGAGGGAGCTGACCCAGACCGCCACCGCCGCCCGGAGGACAGAGGGCGTCGCGCCGGTGATGCCCACCAGCAGAAGGGCCGTTCCGGCCCGGAGCACCGACCGCATCCGGCGGTAAGCCCGGCTGCGCTCCCGCTCCTTGTGGGGCAGAGCATCCAGCAGGCCGCAGAAGATGGTGACGTGGAGGCCGCTCACCACCAGCACATGGGAAAGCCCCGCGCCCCGGTAGGCACTGCGGAGAGTCGAAGTCAGATGGCTCCGGTCGCCCACCACCATCGCGGCCAGAACGCCGCCGGTGTTTTCGGCCATTCCTTTTCGCAGGGCGCGGCTCAGCGCCGCCTGGAGCCGCGCCGTCCGGGCGCGGAAGCTCTCGCTGGGCCCAAGACGAAGCATCCCGGACAGATATTCCGCGCTGAGGACAATGCCGTCGGCGTAGTCGTCCAGACGCTGGGTGGCATCCGGCACATCCAGCGAAAAGCGGCCCCGGATGCGGCCTCCGGCCTCACATTTGGGCAGACTGGCGCACTCCACCCGGAAGTGGACAGCCTCCCCGTCCACCTTTTCCACCATCAGCACGGCGCTCACCCGGCCCGCCGTGTAAGCGCGGCCTGTGCTCTCCACTTCGGCGGTGAGGGCCACTTCTTTTCCGGCGTAGGCGTCCTGTATCTTTGCAAGCCGCGCGCCGGTCGTTTTCATGATGCCGACGCCCAGCACTGCGCCCAGAAGCAGGCAGACCGCATACCCTCTCGCGGCCCCGCCTTTCCACCAGACCAGCAGGCAGAAGACAACAAAAATTGCCGCAGACGGCAGCAAAAGCCCCATCTGCGGCAAAAATGAGCACAACACTAACACACCCAGCGCACTCAGGCAGAACGCGCAGAGCGGGCGTCGCATATCGGTTTAGTGGAGGAACAGAGGCAGCGGCTCGAGGAAGATGATGTCCTTGCGCTGGGCAGCATCACCCTCGGCCAGAACGGCGGCCTGACCCACGATGGTACACTGGGTCTGCTCGGCCAGCTCGTCCAGAGCCTTGAGAGAACCGCCGGTGGAGATGACATCATCCACGACCAGCACCCGCTTGCCGCTCATCTTGTCCAGCTCCTTGCGGTCGATGACCAGCTTCTGCTTGCCAGCAGTGGTGATGGACTGGTCCTCGACGACAACAGGGTCGGGCATATACAGCTTGACGCCCTTGCGTGCGCAGACGTAGGGCTTGCCGCTCTGGCGGCTCATCTCGTGAGCCAGCGGGATGCCCTTGGCCTCAGCGGTCAGCAGGATGTCAAAATCCGGGCATTTCTTGAGCAGCTCAGCGGCAGCAGCCACCGTCAGCTCGGCGTCGCCCAGCATGATGAAGGCCGCAATGTCCATGTGGTCGTTCACCTTGCAGATGGTCAGCTCACGGGTCAGGCCCGCGACATTCAGCGTATAAGTCTTAGCCATATTCAACGATCTCCCTTACTTTTTCGGAATCAGACAGGCAGCTTCTCGCCGCCCAGAACATGGAAGTGCAGATGCTTGACGGTCTGGCCGGCGTCCTCGCCCACATTGGAGATGACGCGGTAGCCGTTGTCGAGGCCCTGCTCCTTGGCGAGCTTTGCGATGACCGCAAAGACATGGCCCAGCAGAGCACCGTCTTCCTCGGTCAGCGCAGCGGCCGAGGGGATGTGCTTTTTGGGGATGACCAGGAAATGCACCTTGGCCTGCGGGGCGATGTCATAGAATGCCACCACCTGCTCGTCCTCATAGAGCTTCTTCGAGGGGATGTCCCCCGCTGCAATTTTGCAAAACAGACAATCTTCCATGGGAATCGCTCCTTCCAGATTTTTTATCATTCTGCCTGTCCGTCAGGCGTGACGGACAGGTTTATTCCAGAATCAGCCCAGCTGCTTCTCCACGATGCCCTTGACAGCGGCCAGAGCCTCGTCGATCTTGGTCTCGTCCTTCAGACCAGCCATAGCGAAGTCGGGCTTGCCGCCGCCCTTGCCGCCTGCGATGGCAGAGATCTCCTTGACCAGATTGCCGGCCTTCAGGCCCTTTGCCTGAGCGTCCTTGGTCACGGTAACGGCCATGGTGATCTTGTCGTCAGACTTGCCCACCAGAACAGCCACAGCAGCAGCCTTGGCACTGTCACGGATGGTGTCGCACATGCCGCGCAGGGTGTCGCCGGAGGTACCGGTGAAGTAAGCGGAAGCGATCTTGACGTCGCCGACGGTCTCAGCGTTGTCGAACAGGCTGGTGACCTTGGAAGCAGCGACCTTTGCCTTGATGTCCTCCAGCTCCTTGCTCATGGCCTTGTTCTCAGCCATGACAGCCTCCGCACGAGCGGGCAGAGCGGTGACGTTGTTTGCCTTCAGGGTGTTCGCCACAGTGTGCAGCATCGCTTCCTGCATATTGGCACGAATCAGCAGATTGCGGCCGGTGACAGCCTCGATACGGCGGATGCCGGCAGCAACAGAGGACTCGCTGACGATCTTGAAGCCGCCGATCTGAGCGGTGTTCTTGACGTGGGTGCCGCCGCAGAACTCGGTGGACCAGCCCTCAATATCAACAACACGGACGACCTTGCCGTACTTCTCGCCGAACAGAGCCATCGCGCCCAGCTTCTTGGCCTCTTCAATGGGCATCTCCTTGACGGTGACGTTCATCGACTCGAAGATCTTGTCGTTGACGATCTTCTGCACACGGAGCAGCTCCTCGGGAGTGACAGCGCTGAAGTGGGTGAAGTCGAAGTGGGTGATGGAAGCGTCCTGATAGGAGCCTGCCTGATGGACGTGGTCGCCCAGGACCTCGCGCAGAGCTGCCTGCAGCAGGTGGGTAGCGGTGTGGTTGCGGGCGATGGCCATGCGGTATTCCTTATCCACGCGGGCGGTCAGATGGTCGCCGACATGGACGATGCCGCTCTCGAGGGTGCAGGTGTGGACGTAGTAGCCCTTGGGGGTCTTCTTGACGTCCTGCACACGCAGCACGCACTCAGCGCCGGTGATGACGCCGTGGTCTGCGGCCTGACCGCCCATCTCAGCGTAGAACGGGGTCTTATCGAGAACGACCAGCACGCCTTCCTTGGCCTGCTCGTCGGTGGCGATGGCGTCGGTCAGAGTCTCCTCATCGCTCAGCGCCACAACGACGCTGTCGCTCTTGAGGGTGTCGTAGCCGACGAACTCGGTGGGCTCAGCGGTCAGAGTGCCGAACAGGTCTTCGCTCCAGCCGGAGATGTTCTTCTTGAGGCGCTCAGCACGGGCGCGCTCCTTCTGCTTGGTCATCTCGGCGTGGAAGCCCTCCTCGTCGATCTCGATGCCCTGCTCCGCAGCGATCTCCTTGGTCAGGTCGAGGGGGAAGCCGAAGGTATCGTTCAGCTTGAAGACGTCCAGACCCTTCAGCAGGTGCTCGTGAGCCTTTTCCAGACCGTCGATCATGTTGTTCAGGATGTTCATGCCGGCGTCGATGGTGCGGGCAAAGTTTGCCTCCTCGGTGCCGATGACCTTCTTGATATAGG
>OMCD01001136.1_pt1 | contig 17096 bp, 19 predicted proteins | sample 1674171 | NCBI WGS metagenome assembly OMCD01 (sample SAMEA103958149, study PRJEB25191) | human gut metagenome | biome: human-associated habitat [ENVO:00009003]; feature: intestine environment [ENVO:2100002]; material: feces | place: Germany | collected 2013/2015
GTTGGACGGCTCAAAAAATCGGGTCCGGTTGAATTTCATGCGGGATACATGAAGACCGGTTTCTTCGCGAACTTCCCGCGCCACAGCATCCTCCTCCGCCTCGCCCCGGTTCACATAGCCAGCCACCAGAATATAAGTCGGCTTTCCGTACTGCTGGATCAGAAGAATCTTTCCAGTTTCTTCATCCGTCACAACCATGCTGACCGCCACATTGTACATAGGGAAACGGTACTGCTGGCACTGCGGACAGTATGGAACAATGCCTTCTCCCTCCAGTTCTTTTTCCGTCAGCTCTGCTCCGCATTCATAACAGTGTTTCTGAATCATTCCTTTATCCTCCTTCTAACAAACCGCAGTTTCCATATCACGCAAAATCAGCCTTAAAATCCCCACGGCAGATATGCCGCCAGAACTGCCAGCAGCACCGATGGCAGCATATTCGCCACACTCACTTTCTTTCCCCAGATCAGATTGACTCCGATGCAAAAGATCAACAAAGATCCAACCAGAGACAGATAGGCCAGAGCCAGTTCTGTCATAACCGGCGACAGTAACCCGGCCAACAGTGTAATGCTTCCTTCAAACGCAAACACAGGAATGGCAGAAAACGCGCATCCGCGCCCCATAGAGGATGTCATCACCGCAATGATGATAAAATCCAGAACAGATTTTACCGCCAGCGTGGAATAATCATGCAGCAGTCCGTCCTGAATCGAACCGACAATCGCCATGGCTCCAATGGATACCGTCAAAGAAGCGGTTACAAAAGCATTGACAAACTCCGCGTCTTTGCTGTTTCCAGTCATCTGCTTCAGCCATTCTCCAAAGCTCTCAAATCCATGCTCAATTCCAATCAGTTCCCCGATGATAGTTCCAATGGCCAGGCAAAGCACCACCAGCATGGACTTTCCACTGCTGATCTTTCCTCCATCAATAGAAAGCATCCCCTCCATAGCCCCGGCAATTCCAATAAATAACACGCTAACGCCACAGGCTTTGTTCAATGCTTCCTGCTGCTCCACACGAAACAACTTACCTGTAAAATGTCCGACCAGGCCACCGGCTATAATGCTGATACTGTTTATGATGGTTCCCAATCCTGTCATGATTTCTCCTTTGTTATCTTTCACAGAAACTATTGACATTTTCTTAATTTTCGTTTATTCTTTTTACTAGAAACGAAGTTTACTACCGTACGGCATATGCTAATGCGGCTTGCTCGTTTCTTTTTTTGTTCTTTTTATTTCCTACTGCATATCAAATGCCATACTGCAAGCACCGGATGATACAACAGCATCCTCGGTCCTGAGAACTGCATCACTTTCCGAATCTTCTCTCTCATCTCCGGCTTATAACAATGCACCTTACAGTTCGCACAAAACGTCTTTTCTTCCATAAATGGACACTTTTGACTTCTTTGTTTTGCATAATCCGAAAGTCTTTGACATTCAGGACATATCTGCCCTTCCTGTCTTTTTTCTTTCGGATGGTTTTTTCGGCAATACAGCCGGATCATCTCTTCTACGACATACTGTTCTTTCTGCCGTTTCTTTTCAGTTTTATTCATATTACTATTCCACTTCCGCTCCTTTCGGTAATTCTTCTCCAATTTTTAAGGTTTTCACTCGAAGGAAGAAGTATAACAGGTGGCATACCCACACGATTGCGATACAGATTCTTCCGATTGGTACATTTTTCATACACATAAAGCCGATTGCCATGACTACTGTCACCATTCCGATGATCTTGCATTTCGTCCCAAGCGTCATAGCTCTTTTCTGAACAAAACTGTCCAGATGTTTCTTATATAAATTCGTTCCTATGAACCAATCATGCAGTTTCTTTGAACTCTTGGCAAAGCAGAACAGCGTTGCCATATAAAACGGAACAGTTGGCAGGATAGGAAGTACAATTCCTATCGTACCAAGTCCCAGACAAATAAATCCAAGCACAATCCATACTACTTTTAAAGGATTTTTCATCTTCATCTGTCTTTTCTCCTTTTCTTTCCATAAACTCAGTTCCTGTATCAGGTTATCTTGTCTACCTTTAGTTAGTCTTCACCATCCGCAGTTAGTTAAATCAGTTCCGCTAAAAATATATAGTATTTCTTTTTCTATTGTCAATATTTATGTCTTTCTTCCGTACCCGAGAGTACGAAAATGTGTATTTCGGTTTCCTTCTTAAACCTACACTTTTCAGCATTATTGAAAAATTTTCTCATTAATTTTTTCTGTTTTTTACATTTATAAACGAGTATATATAACTAAAAAAATGGATGGAACCTTTTTCGTTCACATCCATTTTTCTCATATTTCAAATCCTATAATTTAAAAATCAGTCTTGCCGTACTTTCCGGCATGTGCGCTTCTCCTACCGAACAGGATACTGTTATCATCAAATTCCCCTGTAACATTCCATGATCAAATTTCTGGAAGCGGAATGCACTGATTGGAATTCTTACCTTTCCGTTTTTTATTCCCGCAATTTTATATACATCTCCCTGTAAATATTTCAGACCGGTAAGATGCCCTGTCATTTTTCTTCCGTTAATACGTGAAATCTCATGCATTTCTTTGATTGTTAATTCAAGATAGCATCCTCTCTTATTGCGTTTTACTATGCCAAGATGCTCGAATCCATGCTCTGCCATTGAACGACCGCTGCCGTCAGTCTGCATAATTGAAATTGCCACCATATGATTTCCGTATTCTATCAGTTCCTCAATCTCGCCAATTCCATCCTCTTCTTTTTTCATCTGAATTCCCTTGTTAACGCGCATATGGCTCCTAGCCAACTCTTCCAGTCTGATATAATCAATATTCTCAACCATTCCTTTCAGAACATCATCGATTCCTTCCGTAATCCCGCTTCTTTCGAGATATTCCCGCACATCTCTTACTACCTTCTGATGCCTTTGCAACATCATTTTTCCCTTTTCTGTAAAATCAAGACTTTGTGTCAGATATTCTTTTTCAATGCAGCTTTTAAAGAATCTACTTACCGTTGGATGCTTGACGCCACATTTTTCAGCAATCGCACCGATTGTTCCTCTTCCCTTTTCCATCTGTTCCAGCTCTGTCAGGTAGCGAATCTGTAATATTGTCAAATGCTCAAATCCCATTGTCTCATTCTTGCCCATGTTCTGCTCCTCTTACCAAATCTCTACTTCCAGCTGCGCACATTCCCATACCTCCGGTTCGTTCTTTTTTTCATTCATAAATGCTATGAGAAGATTTCCTTCTATTATCCTGTCATTCGGTTTTACAATGAATTCAAAAATATTAGCCGGAATTTTTTCTCCATATTCTCCCCGCTCCGCTATTTTCCATATTTTATCATAATCCTTATACCACAATCTCTTTCGCTTCAATTCTTCTGTTTTTTGCAGCTCAAAGCATACTTTTTCCGTAATTTCAAGAAAGATATCTCTAGAATAGCATGCATACTCCGGTTTCAGTCGTCTTGGACATTGCTGTTCCAGACTATACATCTGCATCGTAAAGGTATACCTTCCTTTTTCATAACGATCTGTAAGTTCTGAATTCCTGATTCGTCTTTCATAATACATATTTTCGAAATTGATAAACTGACACATTGCCCTCGCCGACTCATCTGTTACAATGTGTTCTATTCTGCACGCATCCTGATCTGCAATTTTTTCATTAACTCCAATAAATTGCAACATCTGACTGATGGAATTATGGCGATAAATGTAATTATTTCCCACTGCCAAGCCATAATCTGTCAATTGAATCTCTTGTTCCGGTATTATTGTTTCAATATAGCCATGCTTTTGTAAGCTTTTCAAATAAGACATCAAGCTTCTTTTTTCGATTTGCAGTGAATGACAGATTTTCTCTATTTTCATCTCAATTCCATTTTGCTTACAGAGACAAATTTTTTCCAAAATATCCTCTTCTTTTTCTAATTTTGAATGTGGAAGATTCTGTTTTTCAATTCTTGTATCCATTTTTTCTCCTGATATAGTTTTGGGTCAGCCCATAGCAAATTTCATTAGTTCTAACATATTTTATATATTGTTAGTCAGTATATCACTTTTATTTGGTTTATCAACCAAATTTTTAGTTAAGGTTTACCTGTTCAGGCGCATTTTTATACCACGATATGATACCCGGTGACATTGAATAACTCATTGTCAGATTACAGACTGTGTTATATACTAGTGATTAAGAAAAACCGTTCTAATTGTAATAGATAATGACAAAAGGAGGGCTTGTATATGGCAAAAATAGAGAGAATTATCAATAGGGATTTTGACCAGTTACTTTCCACGATTGAAGACGGAATAATAAATGGCAGTGTGTCAGCATCTCTGGAGGATGCCAGTGACTTTCGAAGCCAAGATGCGCGTTCGTTGCAGCGTCAGGGTATTTGAACGCTTCAGCTATACCGGTGGTAACAGGGTAAGTCTCAATGTTACACTTTTTCAAAATGGCGAGGAGCCTGTTCACCTTTCCGCAATTACGGCAGGTGGAAGCCAGGCTGTGTTTTTCAAGCTTAATACTTTTGGGGAAGAGGCATTTCTTGATAAATTGATTGAATTGCTTGATTAAAATAGACAAATTTTTTCAAAAGTATTCTTTATGTTGGAAATCAAACATACAAGTTGTTTTTATAACGCTATTATTCTGTCAGAAACATAAAAAAACTACTGATGGAGGAAAAAAAGATGTTTTGTTTTCAATGTGAACAAACGGCCGGATGCACCGGCTGTACCGGAAATATAGGTGTCTGCGGAAAAAAGGCAGATACTGCACAGTTACAGGATGAATTGACAGGCGCACTGATTGGTTTGGCGAGAGCTGTCGATGACACATCAGCTGTTTCAAAAAAGACCTGGCAGACCATTATCGAGGGCTTATTTACCACAATTACAAATGTAAGCTTTGATAATGCAACAATTGAAGATATGATACAAAAGGTCAGAGCAGAAAAAGCCTCTCTGGTTGGCGACTGTAATAAATGTCAGTCTCCTTGTGGACGAACTGACGAATATGATATGCAACAGCTATGGAATGCTGATGAAGATATCCGTTCCCTGAAGTCACTTATTCTCTTTGGTATTCGCGGAATGGCTGCATATGCCTATCATGCATATGTCCTGAATTTTGAAGATCCCGAGATAAATCAATTTTTCTGTGAAGCCTTGTTCAAGATTGGTTACGCAGAAAGCATGGATGAACTGCTTCCAACAGTTCTCAAGGTAGGTGAAATCAATCTAAAGTGCATGGCACTTCTAGACAAGGCAAATACACAAACCTATGGAACACCGGAGCCAACAGATGTTACGCTTACGGTGGAAAAGGGACCTTTTATCGTAGTAACCGGACACGATTTAAAGGACCTGCAGCTTTTGCTTGAACAGACAAAGGGAAAAGGAATCAATATCTACACTCATGGTGAAATGCTCCCTGCCCATGCATATCCACTCTTAAAGAAATTCCCTCACTTGAAGGGAAATTTCGGAACAGCATGGCAGAATCAGCAAAAAGAATTTGATCATATTCCTGCTCCTATTCTCTACACCACAAATTGTCTGATGCCTCCAAAAAGCAGCTACATCGACAGAGTGTTCACAACAGAAGTGGTTGCATTCCCGGGTACTGTTCATATCGATGAACAGAAGGATTTCACTCCTGTTATTGAAAAAGCACTTGAGCTCGGTGGTTACAAGGAGAATCAGACCTTCACAGGCATAAATGGCGGCACACAGGTAACAACCGGTTTTGGTCATTCAGCAATCCTGTCCCATGCGGATACGGTAATAGAGGCCGTAAAATCAGGAGCTATCCGTCATTTCTTCCTGGTTGCCGGCTGTGATGGTGCCAAACCGGGCAGAAATTACTATACAGAATTTGTAAAACAGACGCCTTCTGACAGTATCATCCTGACTCTGGCATGTGGAAAATTTCGTTTCAACGATCTAAATCTCGGAGAAATTGGTGGTCTTCCGCGACTGATGGATATGGGACAGTGTAATGACGCTTATGGCGCGATACAGGTTGCAATAGCACTTGCGGATGCATTTGGATGTTCAGTAAACGAGCTTCCGCTTTCCTTTGTACTCTCCTGGTATGAACAGAAAGCAGTCTGCATCCTCTTAACACTGTTATATCTTGGTATAAAAAATATCCGTCTCGGTCCTTCTCTACCGGCGTTCCTTTCTCCTAACATTCTGAACTTTCTGGTAGAAAACTATGGGATTGCACCTATTACCACACCGGAGGAAGACATCAAGGTGCTGTTGAAACAATAATATGTATATTTCCAAAAGAACATACAGAAACAAGCCACTTAACCGGTCACAGGCTTACAGAATCGTAAAAGCTGCCGCCGGTAAAAAAACACAGGATATAGCGCCTTTGCTATATCCTGTGTTTTAAATTAACTTTAAATAAATTTGTAATCATTAGGGTAATCTAAACTAATTCTCCCCATACATCTCCGGCCGCCTGTCCCTGAACAGTCCCCAGCTCTTTCTCTCACTCTCCAGCTCATCCAGATCAAAACTGTGGAGTATGAAGCCCTCCGATACTCTGTCCATCTGCTCAACAACCTCTCCGGTCGCATCTGTGATAAACGAAGAACCATAAAATGTCAGTGCAGAGCTCTGGTTTCCGTTTTCTGCACACGGTACAACCTCCTCTGTGCCTATCCTGTTTGCCGCCACAACCGGCATCAGATTGCAGGCTGCGTGTCCGGTCATACACCTTCTCCAGTGTGGCATGCTGTCACATTCCAATATCGGCTCGCTGCCTATGGCTGTAGGGTAAAAAAGTATCTCCGCGCCCTTTAAAGCCATGCCTCTTGCCGTTTCCGGGAACCACTGATCCCAGCATATACCAACGCCAATTGTTGCATATCTTGTCTTAAAAGCTTTAAAGCCTGTATTTCCCGGTGTGAAGTAAAACTTCTCCTGATAATAATGATCGTCCGGGATATGTGTCTTTCGGTATATTCCAAGCACCTCTCCATCGGCATCTATCACCGCCACTGAGTTGAAAAGCTGTCTGCCCTCTCCCGCCTCATAAAAGCTCACGGGAATCACCACGCCAAGCTCCTTTGCAAGTGCCTTCATGCTCTGCACCGCATCATTTTCAGAAAGTGGCTTTGCATAGTCATAATAATCGTACCGCCTCTCCTGACAGAAATACTGTCTCTCAAAAAGCTCCGAAGGAAGTATTATCTGTGCTCCGGCCTCTGCCGCAGCCCTTATAAGCTTTGCTGCTTTTTCAATATTTTCTTTTACGTCACGGCTGCAGCTCATTTGGATTGCAGCAATTGTAACCTCTCTCATACTATTCACCTTTCTAATCCTGTCGTCTCACAATGGGCTTTTCCCAAGCCTCTGTGAGACCGAAAACGATTACAACCAATTAAATTACTGTGGTATCTGCTGTGTGATACAGTGTATATTTCCCCCGCCGACAATTATGTCGCGCGCATATATCGGATACACTTTTCTTCCCTCAAAAAGGCTTCCGATTGCCTTAAGCGCAGGCTCATCCATCACATCACCAAACTGTGGAATAAGCACACCGCCGTTTGTGATGTAAAAATTCACATAGCTTGCCGCTAAGCGTTCTCCTGCCTCGCGCTCATCCTCACCCTCCTCAAAGGTGAAGCCCGAAAGCTCATATTCTGTGATACACACCGGCTTCTTTGGAATGTAAACCTTGTGAACCTCAATTTTCCGGCCTCTTGCATCAGTTTCATTTTCCAATACTTCAAGGTCCGCTGAGGACATCTGATACTGTGGGTCATCCATGTCATCAGTCCACGCAAGCACCACATGCCCAGGGCTTGTAAATGCACATACGTTGTCGACATGCTCGTTGGTTTCATCATTGTATATTCCATAAGGAATCCAGATAATTTTCTCGGCACCGAGATAATCCTTTAATTTCTGTTCTATTTCAGACTTCGATAATTCCGGATTTCTGCCCTTGCTTAACAGACAGCTTTCCGTCACTATCACAGTTTTCTCTCCGTCTGTGTGGATGGCTCCACCCTCTAAGACAAACGGATGTGCATCATACATGTCGTATCCGGCTTTGTTGCAAAATAAGGCCGCTACTCTGTCATCCTTTGTCCAGTCTGCGTACAGTCCGTCCACCTTGCCGCCCCAGGCATTAAAACACCAGTCGATTCCTCTGACAGCGTCATCCTCATTTTTCACGAAGGTCGGCCCCACATCTCTGGCCCAGGCATCATCTGACTCCATTTGTATATATTTCACCGGGAAATTTTCCTGATAATTTTTCTGCTTTCTGACAGCTTCCACAACAGACCTTGCATTGTCTATCACATCTGCCCCAGCGAGCACATATACCTGCTCAGACTCTGATATTGCACATATCACCTCCGCAAAAGCCTCTCTTGCCCGCCTGGCACCGTAAATCCATGAGCCCGGGCGCTTTGGCCAGATGATGATGGTACCCTTGTGTGGAGCATACTCTGCCGGCATATAAAAGCCGTCTGCTCTAGGACAGCCTGCATTTAAAATCTTCATATTCGAATCTCCTGATAACCTTACAATCGTTATTTTCATCCATTACTGCAATGTCCGGAAGCGGCATGCCGTTAAAGGTATTATTTTTGACCATCGAGTAGATTGCCATATCGCAAAAGCACAGCCTGTCGCCGGTTTTTATCTCTCTGTCAAATGAATAATCCCCTATCACATCACCTGCCAGACAGGTACATGAGGACAATCTGTAGGTATACTCCTTCTCACCCGGCTCGCCACTGTCCATAAGCGGCGGACGGTACGGCATCTCAAGCACGTCCGGCATATGGCAGGCTGCGGAGGTATCCAGAATGAGTATCTTTATGCCATTGTTTTCAACTATATCAAGCACCGTTGTCTCCAGATATCCTGCATCAAGCGCAACCGCCTCTCCCGGCTCCAGATAGATTTCAAGGTCGTATTTGTCACGCATATGCATAATGCATTTTTCAAGCCTCTCAATGTCATAGTCTGCCCTTGTGATGTGGTGTCCGCCTCCCATATTGAGCCACTTTAGACCATACAGCAGATCTGCGAATTTCTCCTCTACAGCTGCAAGAGTCGTTTCGAGCGCATCCGAATCCTGTTCGCAGAGCGTGTGAAAATGAAAGCCCTCTATATGTGATAAATCAAGCCCGTTTTTAATAGCCTTATCGAGTGCCTCTCTCGTTACCCCAAGCCTTGAACCCGGCGCACATGGGTCATATATCTCATGCCCCTCCTGTGTGGAGCACTCAGGGTTTATTCTGAGTCCGACACTTATTTTTTTATCAGCCTTTTCTATTTTATCCCTGTGAAGCAGATACTGCGATACGGAATTAAATACCATATGGTCACATATTTCTACCAGCTCATCCATCTCCTGCGGCAAAAAAGCGGGACAGAATACATGGTTTTCCTTTCCCATTTCTTCATGTGCAAGGCGGGCCTCAAAAAGCCCGCTTGCAGTTGTCCCGCTTAGATATCTGCCGATAAGAGGATATTCATAAAATGCGCTGAATGCCTTCTGTGCCAGAAGAATCCTTGCACCTGTCCTTTGCATGACACCGTTTAATATCAAAAGATTTTCAGTTAATTTTCCCTCGTCTATCACATAACAGGGAGTTCTTAATTCATTTATCTTCATACCGGCCTCCGGACTAATCCATATGTACTGACTCATCCTCAGTCTTGTAACAATCCACAGGAACCGGATTCTCCACTACCTGCCAAGGCAGTCCGAACTTATTAAGAGCCTCCATGTATGGATCCGGATCCATCTCCTCAAGGTTGAACACTCCCGGCTTCTTCCAAAGTCCCTTTACCACCATCATGGCTCCAATCATTGCCGGCACACCTGTGGTATAAGAAATTGCCTGCGACTCAACCTCCTTGTAGCACTCCTGATGGTCACATACATTATAGATGTAGATTGACTTTTCCTTTCCATCCTTGACACCTGTAAAAATACATCCGATATTTGTCTTTCCGACTGTACGAGGTCCCAAGGATGCAGGGTCAGGAAGCAGCTCCTTAAGCACCTGTATTGGCACTATTTCCTTTCCGTCCACCATGATCGGGTCTGTCCTTAACATGCCTACATCCTCAAGACACTTCATGTGCGTGAGGTAGCTCTGTCCAAAAGTCATGAAGAATCTGATTCTCTTTATTCCCGGAATGTTTTTGGCGAGCGACTCAATCTCCTCGTGGTGAAGCAGATACATATCCTTTTCTCCGACCTGGTCAAAATTGTACTGCGCTCTCCACTCCATAGGCTTTGTCTCTACCCAGTGGCCGTCTGTCCAGTATGAGCCGTTCGCAGAAACCTCACGCAGATTTATCTCAGGGTTAAAGTTTGTCGCAAACGGGTATCCGTGGTCACCGCCATTGCAGTCGAGAATATCTATAGTATGTATTTCATCAAAATAATGCTTAAGCGCATATGCAGAATAAACAGAGGTCACACCCGGGTCAAATCCGCTTCCAAGAATAGCTGTAAGCCCTGCCTCCTTAAATTTCTCCTGATATGCCCACTGCCATGAATAATCAAAATATGCCGTAAATCCAAGCTCCTTGCAGCGCTTTTCGTAGATTGCTCTCCACTTTGGATCCTCAGTATCCTCACACTCATAGTTGGCAGTATCGATGTAGTCAACTCCACACGCAAGACATGCATCCATGATTGTAAGATCCTGATACGGAAGCGCAACATTTAAAACCGCATCCGGCTTGTATGCATTAATCAGCTCTTTTAATTCCTCCACATTGTCGGCATCAACCTTTGCAGTCTCAATTTTTGTGCTTGTCTTTCCCTCAAGCTTTGCCTTTAAGTCATCACATTTTGACTTGGTTCTGCTTGCAATCATAATCTCGGTAAATACCTCGCTGTTCTGGCAGCATTTTCTGATTGCCACCTGCGCAACTCCGCCACATCCGATAATAAGTAATCTGCTCATTTTTGTCCCTCCTGATTCGCTTTGGTTATGATATAGTTTTTCTAATTTGTTTTACCTTGTTTCCTCTTCCTCGAGTAAATCCTCCACATATTTCGGAAGCATGAAGGCTCCCCTGTGTAAATGTGTTGTATAATACCAGGTTTTAAGCCCCAGTGCATCCCATCTTTTTGCATCCAGATCATAAAGCGGATGATATTTCTTCGATGCAAACCCAAACAGCCAGTAGCCTGACGGACAGGTTGGAATATGTGCCTGATATACCCTGCTTATAGGAAATGATTTATACACCTTTCTGTGCATTTTCCGGCACTCAAGCTCATCCTCATCATAAAAAGGACTGCCGTGCTGGTAAACCATGATTCCATCATCCTTTAGCGCCTTATAACAGCTTCCGTAAAACTCTTTTGTGAAAAGTCCCTCCGTATGTCCGAGCGGGTCTGTGGAATCGTTGATTATCAGATCATATTCATCATGCTTTCTGCGTAAAAATCGCAGACCATCATCATAAAACATGGAAATTCTTTCATCCTCAAGTCCACATGCTACCTCGGGGAAAAAACGCCTGCATACATCGACAAACATCTTGTCTGTCTCAACCACATCAATATGCTCGACAGACGGATATTTGATGAGCTCCTTTGCCACGCCGCCGTCGCCGCCACCTATTATAAGTATATTTTTGGCATTCGGGTGAACCGCCATCGGCACATGTGTGACCATCTCATCATATATAAACTCATCTGTGTCCGAAAAAACAATCTCGCCATCCAGCGCGACCATTTTGCCAAACTCATATGATTTAAACACATCTATTTTCTGATAATCACTCTGCCCTGAAAAAAGCTGCTCCTGTATCCTTACATCCAGCTTGACATTGACAGTATGATATTGTGAAAACCACATTTGCATAGCTTTTCCTCCTGTTTACTGCTTTAATACCTTAAGATATTCTACCGCAGGATCCTCTGTTCCCTGCATTGAACAGCCCTTTTCCTTTGCGTAGACAATGTATTGCGCAATTTCTTTTGTGATAAGCTCTCCCGGTGCAAGAATCGGGATTCCCGGTGGATAACACATGACAAACTCACCACTTACAGCGCCTACCGCGTCCATAATGCGCACTGATTTCTTCTGCGAATAAAACGCCTCCTGCGGCGATACCGCCACCTTTGGATTTATGTACTCTCCCGACAAAAGACCGGTCTTGTCCTTGCTGTAAAGGCGCTTGATATCCTCCAACGCACCTACAAGCCTCTCTATATCCTGTATTCTGTCACCAATTGATATATACGCAAGTATATTACAGATATCTCCAAACTCTATCTGGATATCATACTCATCACGCAGCAGATCATATACCTCTATTCCGGCAAGCCCTATATCGAGCGTATAGATGGACAGCTTTGTCACATCATAATCATATATGCTCGTGCCATTTACAAGGTCACGCCCATACGCATAATAGCCGCCTATGGAATTAATCTCCTGCCTTGCGTACTCCGACATCTGTGCCACCTTGGCAAAAGATTCCTCGCCTCTGAGTGCCAGATTTCTTCTTGATATATCAAGGCTTGACAATAGCAGATACGATGCACTCGTGGTCTGGGTGAGGTTGATAATCTGCCTCACATAATCAGCATTCACATCCCTTCCGGTGAGCAGAATCGAGCTCTGTGTCAGGCTTCCTCCCGATTTGTGCATCGATACCGCAGACATGTCTGCCCCGGCTGCCATTCCTGATATCGGAAGCCCCTTTCCAAAATAAAGATGTGTACCATGTGCCTCATCCGTGAGCACCTTGATTCCCTTCGAATGAGCCAACGCAACTATCGACTTAAGGTCAGAACAGATTCCGTAATACGTCGGATTGTTTACAAGCACAGCCTTTGCATCCGGATTTTCCTCGATAGCCCTCTCCACCTGGTCAATCTCCATTCCAAGTGAAATACCAAGCTTCGCATTCGTCTGCGGATTGACATAAACCGGTATCGCTCCGCAGAGCACGAGTGCATTAAGAGCGCTTTTATGAACATTTCTCGGAAGTATAATCTTGTCTCCTGCCTTGCAGGTGGACAAAATCATGGCCTGCACCGCAGAGGTGGTGCCTCCTACCATAAGAAAAGCATTCGCCGCTCCAAAGGCATCCGCCGCAAGCTCCTCCGCCTCTCTGATTACCGAAACCGGATGGCACAAATTGTCAAGCGGCTTCATTGAATTGACATCAAGCCCTACACACTTTTCTCCGAGCAGATGCACCAGCTCAGGATTTCCCCTGCCTCTCTTGTGTCCCGGCACGTCAAACGGCACCACTCTCTTCTTCTTAAACTCCTCAAGAGCCTCATAAATCGGCGCTCTTTCCTGTCTTTTGATATCCATATACTTCTCCTGTATTTAAAAAGGATGATGCGTGCAAGCATCATCCTTTAGATTCGTCTTAACAACAGTAAAATCGTAACATATACTATGGAGTTATGCAAGAAATTACGTTTTATTTTTATATAAACACTTTTAGCCTTCCGACTATAAAGAGGAAGCCGGTACATGTGGAGTGCACCGGCTAAAAATATGAAAAAGATTAATATGAGTATTTCTTTTGTTTATGATGTCAGTATACAGGACAATTGTGAAAATGCTGTGTTTACTTTCTTACCCTTTTATAAACAAAATATTGCATTTTTTTATTTTTACCAAGAACACCTGCAGATACCAGCCTATAAGCAGGACGCAGGCATATCGTATTGTAAAGACTGCTGCCGGCAAAACAGTGCAGGATGAAAGGGACGAGATTTATCTGGAGCTTGAATTATAGTACCTTCTATTCCGCCGGCCAGGATTTTCTGAGAGCCACATAGGAAATCAGGAAATTGGCAAGCCAGCCGGCCGGTACAGCAAGCCAGACAAATGCAATACCGAAACGCGGCGCGCAGATTAAGGCAACCGAGAGACGGATTGCCAGGTTTACCATATTTGCAGCGAGAAACGGACGCATGATGCCAAGTCCACGAAGCACACCATCGGTGGCCATCTTTATACCCATAAAAATGAAAAAGAAGCCAAGCCATCTCATATAATCCCCTGATACCTGATATGCCAGGGCCGTTCCGTCTTTACCCAGGAATAATGAGGAAATCTGAGTACGCAGTGTTTCAATTACTATAAAAGCAAGCACTGCAAAACACAGGTCTAACACCAGCGCAGCGTGATAGCCTTTTTTGATACGTTCTGTCTTCTTTGCTCCGAGATTCTGGGAAACAAACGGAGAAACTGCATTTCCAATGGATACAAATATCAGTGAAAATACATTCTCTACCCTCATCGTTGCCGAATATCCTGCAAGCGCCTGTGTACCGAACGGATTCACAACTGCCTGTACTATCATCATGCCAATTGACACCGTAGACTGCTGGAGAACCGAAGGCACAGCAATCCGAAGCATAGAATGAAGCTCATGTCTATCAAACCATTCAAAGCGACTTTTATACCGGCGCATCCTGCTAAAGAAAATCAAAAGTGAAAACACTGCAGATATTCCCTGAGCAATTAGAGTTGCAAGTGCAGCACCGAACACACCCAGATCAAGGCCTGCCACCATCCAAAGATCCATAAATATATTTAACACAGAGGAAAATATCAAAAGCCCCAACGGAATCCTTGACTCGCCAATCGATGTAAACATCGTTGAAAGTATGTTATACATAAACAGAAACGGAAATCCCACAAAATAAACCCTAAGATACAGCACTGCCTCATCCAGTATATCTGCAGGTGTCTGTAGCAAGCTCATCATTGAATGTGAAAAGAAAAAGCCAAAGACACCCAGAAGTACGCTTAAAATCAGAAAACTAATCAGTGATGTTGATACTATTGTTTTCATTTTGCCGTAATCCCTGGCGCCGAAATAGCGGCTCACAAGTACACCGGCTCCTACACCGGCTCCCAGTGCTATACAAATGAACACATTCGTAAGCGCAGCACAGGCTCCAACTGCCGCAAGTGCAGAGGAGCCTACAAACTGACCAACAATGATTGAATCAGCCATATTATATACTTGTTGAAAAAAGCTGCCCAAAATCATAGGCATTGCAAAAACTGTCAGCGCCTTTAACGGGGCATCTGTAATTAAATATTCATCTTTTGACATTATTTTTCCCTCATTCCGCTATAATTAAGCTATAGTATATCCGATTGAGAGGCAAATTACAATATAGCATTCTTTATCGACATTTTTCCATTTCTTATGCTTTCCCTCTAATGCAAACATCATACTGCTCCTTTGTATTTTAATTTAAAAAGCCGCCCAGGCCATAGGCCTGTGCGACTTCTCATAAGATGATTTAAATTAAGTTTATCCTTCAATAGCAATATGCTTTGTGGTCTCAACTTTCTTTTGCTCCTTCTTCGGAACTGAAAGTTTAAGAATACCGTCCTGATACTTTGCCTTGATATCTTCCTGTTTCAGCTCATCACCTACATAGAAAGACCTGCTCATAGCACCGGAATAACGCTCCTTGCGGATATACTTGCCATTCTTTTCTTCCTTTTCTTCCTTGTCAAGTCCTTTAGCTGCGCTGATAGTTAAGTAACCATTCTCCAGCTTAGCCTCAATCTCATCCTTCTTGAATCCCGGAAGATCTATATCTACTTCGTAGCTATTGTCTGTTTCCTTGACATCAGTCTTCATAACGTTCTTTGCGTGTTTACCATAAAGCGCCTTGTCAACATCAGGAAATGAAAAATCCATCCAATCATCGTTAAATAAGTTTTCTCCAAAAATACTAGGCATCAACATAAGTCATCTCTCCTTCTTAATATATAAAATCTGTGTCAACCTGTTTCTTTGGAACCGGGATGTTTCAAGAACTCAAAGCCTTTGCTTTTTGTTCCTTTCCTTTGTTCTTGACTATGTTATACACCTATTATTAGCACTCGTCAATAGGGAGTGCTAATAATTTATAAAATGTTTATATTTTCCGAGCAGCTTCAAAGTACTTACCATATGAAACTCCATTATTTTGCAATAAATAACACTCCGAGTGTGCCAGGCCCACAATGTGATGAAATCACACCACCTGCTCTTGTCTCTATAATTTCCTTAAAAATGCCAAGAGAGGCTATGTAATCTCTTACCTCTTCAACTGTCTTAGCATCACATTCCGAATGTGTAATAAATACCCGATCCGGTATTGCGTTTTTCAGGTCCTCTTCCAGATCTTTTGCATAATTCTTTATGACTTTACCGATCTTACCTCTATATTTCCTGCTTGCATCCATTTTACCATCCTTTACAACAATCATGGGATGAAGCGCCAATGCTCCTCCGATAAGCGCAGAAACAGCATTGCATCTGCCACCTCTGTAAAGGTACACAAGTGTATCTACAACAAAGCTTGCTCTTACCTTCGGGATCAATTCATCAATTCCGGCTTTTATCTCCTCACGGGATTTACCATCCGCTGCCATAACTGCCGCCTCAACAACAAGCAGGCCTATTCCTGTGGACAGATTTCTTGAATCTATCACCGTAACTTTATCTTCCGCATCAAGTTCTTCTGCCGCCATTCTGATCACGTTGATTGATGTCGACATCTCACTTGATATGGAAAAGCATATGATTTCCCTGCCTTCATCAATATATGGCCGCATTACATTCATTGCTGTTTCTATAGATGGAGCTGAAGTCTTTGGTGTAGTCTTATTTTTATCAGCCCACTCATACAATGCGTGAATGTCTATCTGCGGTCCATCCTCCAGTTCTTCATCTCCTTTTACAATATGAAGCGGAATAATATCTATATCGTATCTTTCTAAAACTTCCTGTGACAGATCACATGTACTGTCAGATATAATTTTTACCATTTTAACACCTCCAAGCTTTCAAAATCATTTTGTCATTCCTTTCTGTTCCATTATACTATCTTATTTTATTATTTCAATTGCGGAATAAATATATTATTTTCATGCCCATATTCAATAGTTACATGTTCTTTTTATTACAGTATCAAAAAAAGATATTTTCACCAAGGGGGGAAAGCAACGTTCATTTTACTGTTGACTGGCTCCGCTGGCTTTGTGATATTGCCTTGTAGTAAACACAAATAGAAATGATTGCTGTAATCGCTTCCGTGATC
>OMCD01001144.1_pt1 | contig 17039 bp, 19 predicted proteins | sample 1674171 | NCBI WGS metagenome assembly OMCD01 (sample SAMEA103958149, study PRJEB25191) | human gut metagenome | biome: human-associated habitat [ENVO:00009003]; feature: intestine environment [ENVO:2100002]; material: feces | place: Germany | collected 2013/2015
AAAAAAACACTCATTTTTGATATTAATGTTTTTAAAAGATGATTACAAAGAAATTCTAATTTTCAGCTACATAAAATTAACTTAATTTTCCACTGGCACTACATTTTAAAGTAACAGTCTTTGTTTGTCTATCTATAATATTTCCATTTAAATAGTAATGAGCTGTGGCAGTTGCTTTTGCAGTATTTCCACTTTTTGAACTAGATTTACTTGCAATTTTCCAACTAGCATCTACTACCGAAGTTGAAACACTTGCTGATGTGCAGCTAGAAGTACTTCCATTATATGTAAAAGTTCCATTAACTGTTACAGACCATAAAGTTTTACCCGATGAATTTTTACAATAAACTGTTTTACTGCCTTCTTTTGCTGAACGTGCAACGGAATTTATGGTAGTAACTATAGTTTCATAGTAATAGCCGTTTTCGTAATATATAGTGCTATAATTTTCTTCTAAAGCATATACAGTATTTATTGGTAAAAACAACATTAAAACTAATGTTAATCCTAAAAGTAATTTTTTCATATTATTCTATAATCTCCTTATCTTTGGTAATTTCTTCTTCATAATGTATAGGATACATATTATCTATTTTTTCTCTTTCTTTATTTACTACATATATTTCGTAACATGAAGCAGATGCTACAAATAATAAAATTAAAATACAAATAGTTGTAATCATGCGTTTAAGATTTATTTTTTTTAAGATATATTTTGTATCTATTGATTCATAATAGGCAATGACTACATCAATAGGTGTACCAAATTGTTCTTCTAATTCATGATAAGAAAGATTATCGTATTCATCAACTTGTTCTTTTAAATCATTTAAATATTTTTTTTCTTTATTACTATGAACAGGAAATAATTTATTAATATCCTTAAAATATTTTTTACTATCTTTCATAATGCTTTGTCCCATGAACAATTAAATCAATGCTTTGAACAAGATTATCATAATCTTGAGTAATTGATTCTAAATATTCTTTTCCTTTCTCTTCAAGATGATAGTAGACTCTTGCTTTGTTGCCTACTAAAATAGTGTTGCTTGTAATATATTCTTCTTCTAAAAGTTTATAAATAATAGGATACATAGTTCCATGTTTTGCTTCTATAAGATTATCAGTTCTTTGAGCAATTTCCTTAATCATTTCATAACCATATTTATCCTTTTCTTTGAGAATACTTAACAAAAGCAAATCAAGCTTGAATAAATAATTAGTATTTTTTGCCATAATATCCTCCAAAAATGAATTCATTCTATAGATATATTATATACGACATGACATTTATATACAATATGTCGAAAAACAAAATAAATACGTTGACAACATAAATGGATATGGTACACTTTGAGTAAGGAAAGCGCTTTCTTAGAAACAAAATAAAAGGAGGAAACAATTATGTTAACTTCAAATTCAGTTTTTTTATTAGACAAGATGAATGTAATGGATTATATAAATGGTATAAAATGCCTAGGTTTTTATCATGATGGATTTTTCCAAATAGATTTATCTGATAGGTTAAGAGATTATTGTATAAGAAGAATAATTAATAACAATAATAGTAGTAAAAGATATTTTTATGCTTATATTAAATCAAAAGTAACTGTTAGATCAAAAGTATCACATACTCATAAAGTTTTAGTAGAATCATAAATTTTATGAAGAAAATATTTACATGTATTATTATTATCGTTTCAGCTTTCTTGTTTTATGACATCTATAATAAATATCAAACTATACATGAGGATAATTTATACGGAATTGATTCGATAAATAATAAGTCTAATAATTTAGTTACTTTTGAGCAGACTATCTATGAAAATAATAAAGAATCTATAAATGATCTTTCAATCTTGGCTGATAAATATAAAGTTACTGTATTTAAATCGGATTTTGATGAAGAAAGAAGAATATATCAGTATTATCTTTATTCTCATGAAGATATTCAAGATTTATGCGATGTTATCGTAGATAAAAAAATTGATTTTGGTGATGTGAAACAAAAAAATTATTATTCTAATTTAGAAAAAAATAAAAATGTTGTTCCAATATTTTCGATGGGAAAAAATATGATTTTAAATATCAAACCCATATCATATTTGTATAATAATCATGATGTTGTAGGAGACTATTGCTTTATTGGTGATGATCAAGCAATAACATCATTTCTAAATGAATTAAATGTAAAATATCCCATAAAAGAAAGTTATGAAATGGATGAACATGGAAGTGATACAAATAATAATCAGGTAAGTATGAATACGACTATGTTTGTTGTCTGTGTTATTATATTTTTATTGATTATCGTTGGATGGCTGATAAAAAATAAAAAGACACATACGATCTATTATTTGAATGGTATAAGTGTAATAGAAATCGTAAAGGATCTGTACTTGAAGACATTTTTATTAGGAATGGGATTTTCTGTTTTGGTTCCAGCTGTTTTATTTGTTTGCTTTGTAAGAAAAATCAATGTTTTAACGAAGATGATGATATCAAGCTTATCTGTAATCACTCTACTGGAAATCATCAGTCTTATTGGAATATTAATCGCTATTACAGTTTATCTGTCAGTTCATTTTAAATTGGATGGTTTATATGGAAAGAAAAGTCTAAAGATTTTCTTGAATTTAAACTATATAGCCAAACTTGTATTTCTATTGCTTTTGATGCCATTGGTAGTGCAATATAACCAGATACTTATCAATGATTTTCAACATTTGCATTATGTTAAGTCTAACTATCAGGGGATAGAAGATTACATAAATATCTATACGATGGATTATCATTATCAAAATTTCGATTATAGTTTAATTGATGTCATTAATGGCAAGATGAATTCTACTATTCAAGAATATCAGAACTATTATGATCTGCTAGAAGACAATGGTGCTATTTCTTTTATGTGGCAACCATTTAAGGAAAATATTGATGAATATATTGTAAACTATCAATATTTAAAACATTTTCCAATGATGGATACAAGTGGGAAAAAACTCAGTATTGATTTAGATACAGATCATTGTTTTGTCCTTGTTCCTGAATCATTAAAAGATGTTGATATTCACCAGTTTTCACAGGAAAAAGAGATGAAGTTGGAAAAGGTCATTATAGATAATAAACAGCCTCATTTAAGAAATTTAGAAGCAAGTTATTGCGAAGAAACCAATGACAAAGCAATCTTATTTGTCTATGGAAAACGTTATCAAAGAAAAGATAGAAATCCCTATACCAATATCTATATAAAAAAGACGATTCATCAGGTTGATCAAATCGTCAAGGGAAGCCACTTTGAAGGAACAATGAAATGGTATTCTTTAGATGACTATATAAAACAGACTGAATTACGTTCGCCTTATTATCTATTTAAAAATACGATTATTATTGTATTAACAGTTTTATTGATAATCATAATCCTTTATGAAAATTACTGTTTCTATGTCAAGTTAAACATGAAAAAGGTCATGGTCAAAAAGATCATGGGCTTAAACAGATGGATGATCTTTAAAGAGTTGTATTTAGAGTTGTTAGTGTGTTATGTACCGGTTTTAGTTTTATGTAGAGAATATATATGGGTTCCTGTATTATTCTTATTGTTTGATGGTTTATTACATATCTATATGACATATTATATTTATAATGTAAAGACGATCTATTATTTAAAGGGAGGATCATAAAATGAATGCTTTACAGCTAGAAAATATCAAAATGCAGTTCAATCAAAAAGTGTTGTTTGAAAACCTTGATCTAACAATTGAAAAAGGGACCATCAATACGATCATGGGAGAAAGCGGTTCAGGGAAATCAACCCTTTTAAATATTATCGGTCTACTTTTAAAACCAACAACAGGAACAATCAATATTCTTGACCATCAAAATGTAAAGTCTAATACCAGACAAGCCATGTTGATTTTAAGAAATGATATCAGTTATATTTTTCAAAATTATGCATTGATTGATGATGAAACAGTTTATCAAAATATAGAATTGGGGTTAAAATATACAAAGGAAAATCATCAAAAAAAGATCGAATCTATTTTAAAACAACTTCATTTAGAAGAGCTAAAAAATGAAAAAGTAAGTTCTCTATCAGGAGGAGAACAACAAAGAGTAGCTTTTGCAAGAGCTTTTGTAAAACCAAGTGAAATCATCTTATGTGATGAACCGACGGGTAATCTTGATTCAAAAAATAAAATGATTATTTTAGATTTATTGAAACAATTAAATAAAAACGGGAAAACAATTATTATTGTTACTCATGATCAGGATGTAGAGTCAATTGCTCATCATAAATATCGCTTAATTAATAAAAGTATTAGTGAATTAAATATATAAATATTAATAATAATATAAAATCCTACCAAATACTGGTAGGAATTTTTAATAAATTTACTTTTCATGATCAATAAGTATTTTTAATGTTTCATTACTTTTTGCTGCTTGTTTAAATGCTTGATCAATATCTTTTAATGGATAATGATGTGTAATGATTTTTTCTACAGGTGTTGATTTTTCATGAAGTGCTTGAATACATTGTTTAATATCGACATCATTGTAGGCAATAGAACCCATGATTTCCATTTCAGAATAAACTAGATCGAGTGGATTGAAGGTACTTTCATGATGATAAAGAGCAATAATAACAAGTCGACTGTTCATTTTTGCTATTTTTGTAACTTCTGGAATGATGGTATTTGCACCAGAAGTATCAATGTATAAATCTATATTTGCAACCTTATTTCCACCGAAATTAATTAAATCATCGCCATAAAGACCTTGTAAGAATCCTAATAGATTTCCTTCATTTGCGTTATAAGGGACAGCGCCCATTTCTTTAGCTTTTGATAAACGCCATTCATTAATATCAACAACGACAATGTCTTTAATACCTTTAGAAATACAAGCAGATAAAGCACATAAACCAATCATTCCTGCTCCAAAAATAACCACTTTTTCTCCAGCTTTAGCACGACCAACATTGACACCATGCATACCTACTGAAAATGGTTCGATAATAGCGGCTTCATCAAAAGAAACGTTTTCTGGCAATTCAAAAATGTTATAATCAAGTTTTGCATCTTGAATTTGAACATATTGTGAAAATGCACCACATTCATCGCATATAGATAAAGAAGATAAACCACAATCAGGTCTTTTTGAAAGACATGGATTAGGGAAAACACGCATACCTTTTTTTATATGGGGGTCTACTTTTGAACCTACTTGATAAACAATACTACTCATTTCATGACCAAATTGATTTTCAGGATAAATACCTGCATCATCTCCTCCATGATAATAGGCTCCTACATCTGTTCCACAAATACTGCCTTTGACATTTTTTAAAATAACATCATAATCTCCACATTCTGGCATTTCTATTTCTTCAACTGAAACATTTTCAATACCATGATAAATTGCACCTTTCATATAAATAACCCTCTTTTCTATAATTCTCTAATTGCTTGCCAAGCTTGATGGAAACATTCAAAAATCTTTTTAGCTTGACGAGCATCACCAATTTTAATGACTTTTTGAGCTGAATCTTTGAATTGATTACTGATTGTGTCATTTGATTTTAAGCCAGTTGCTGATACAAGCGTATCATAAGGAATTTCTACTCTTTCTTGATGAGCATTTTCATAAATAACAACATCTTCTTTTATTTCAATAACTTTACAAGAAGTTAAACATTGAACATGTGCAGCAGCTAAATGTTTAGTAAGTGAAATTTGACTTAATGGTTCATCTTGACTAGCAATAGCTGGTAACATTTCAATAATTGTAACATCTTTACCTTCATTTCCTAAATCTAAAGCCACTTCACTACCAACAAGACCACCACCGATAACAACAACTTTATGACCAATAGGAACTTCTCGTTTAATAGCAACATCAGGAGTGATGGCTTTTTCAATACCTGAAACTGGAATAGAAGTATAATGTGATCCAGTTGCGATAATGACTGCATCTGGATTAAGTTCTTTAATTAATTCAGGTGTTGCTTCAGTATTCATCATTACTTTAGTATTTGATTTTTTAACTTGTGTTTTTAACCAATCTAAAACACGTTTATGATCTTCTTTAAATGTTGGTTTTGTTGCTTCAATAAAGTGTCCACCTAATTCATTTGTTTTTTCGATAAGTGTCATTTTATGTCCCACTTCACTACCATATCTTGCTGCTTCCATACCAGCTACACCGCCACCAATAATGACAACGTTTTGTGAGTTATTTGTTTTAACAAGCTTTAATTCTTTTTCACGACCACATTGTGGGTTGACTTCACAACGAATAGGGCATCCTGAAAAGAATAAAGATACACAGCCTTCATGACCTCTACAACATGGTCGAATATCTTCTCTTCTTCCTGCCATTAATTTTTTAGGAAGTTCTGGATCAGCAATTAAAGGTCTTCCCATAGCAATAATATCTGCACATTGATCTTCCAATGCTTTTTCTGCTGTTTCAGGTGTTAAAGAGTTAACCACGATAACAGGGCACTTAGTGACTTGTTCTTTAATGACTTTTGCAAATGGTACGACCATGGCATGTGGTTCATAATTTGGTGGAATAATGTATTGTTCCATGGTTTCATAAATACCAGCGGCTACATTGATATAATCAACATTATTTTCAATGCTTTTAGCAAAAGCAGCAGTATCTTCTGGAGTTAAACCACCTTCAACACCTTCACTAGCGCTTAAACGATAACCTACAATAAAATCATTACCAACAGCTTCTCTTACTTTACGAATGATATTTTTAGGAAAACGTGCTCTATTTTCAGCACTTCCACCATATTCGTCTGTTCGATGATTTGTATATGGACTTAAAAAACTACAAATAAGATAACCATGAGCTCCATGGATTTCTACTCCATCAAAGCCTGCCATCTTAGCTCTTAAAGCGGCTGCCGCAAAACAATCTTCAATTTCTACGATTTCTTCTTTAGTTAAAGCACGAGGTTGTCTTTGGACGAATTTACAAGGAATAGCACTTGGACCAACACATTGTAAACCAGTAGCACCTGCACTTGCTTGTCTACCACCATGAGAGATTTGTAGAATAGCATCAGCTCCACCTTCTTTAATAGCTTGTGATACATAATAGTGAGAAGCAATCATATGATCGTTATACATCCCACTTGAAACTAAAGAACTACGACTTTCTTTATTATCAACAAAGGTATTTTCTACAATAACGGCAGCTGCACCACCTTTTGCTCTTTCACCATAATAGTCTGCCATTTCTCTACTTGATGAACCATCAGGATTACTTAAACGTGTTTCGCATGCAGGCATTACAATACGATTACGCCAAATATGATTTCCTACTTGAATAGGTTCTAATAACTTTTCATAATTCATTTTATTTTCCTCTTTCCTTTTTTCTATTTCTATCTTAACTTAATTAAAAATAATTTGTTTTTTTTATCATTTTCTTCTAATAAAATAAAAAAATTCTCATTTTTTTCTCATTTTTAGATATAATAGAAGAAAAGGAGAATACATTATGGAATATAATCATGAAAAGATAAAAGAGTATTGGAATCGTTATATTGCTGGTTTTGAAAAATTACCTGATCATTTAGAGGGATTGGATGATCGTATTTTAAATTCATGGAAAAGATCTGTTGGAAGAATTAATCCTTATTCAGCACCAACAAAGCTTTCAAAAGACGAATTGCAAGATTTAATAAATAAAAATGAAACACTTATTAAAGTTGCTTTACCTTATATGATTAAGTTTTATCAAGTGGCTCAAACAGCAACTCAAAACGTATTACTTGCTGATAATAAAGGAAGACAACTTATAAATGTATCAGCAGAAAATCAAGATTTAAAAAAATTAATGACAAAAGCACTTGTTGAAAATGGTATTGATTATTCAGAAGAAGCTTGTGGAACAAGCTCACTAGCTGTTTGTTTACATGAAGATTCACCTATTTTATTACAAGGTTATGAACATTATCGTACCTTATATCATGATTTATCCTGTTTTAGTGCACCGATTCATTCGCTTGGAAATCAACAAGTAGGTAGTATTTGTATTACTGGAAAGATGGAGAATTATCAACCTTTTATTATGAGTGCTCTCATTATTATGATACAAGCAATTGAAAATGAATTACGTTTAACGCAAGCTAATAATATCTTACAAAATGTTGTTGATAATATTTCACAAGGTTTTATTTTGTTAGATTCTTCTTATAAAGTCATGCAATATAATGAACAAGCAGCAAAGATTTTAGAAATCAATACAGATTTATTAAATCATCATTTAAATGATTTCTTTATTGATGACTTTTCATTATTACCAAAAAGTCATCAAAGTACTCCTTATACACTCACTAAAAAGAATCATCTAAAAATACCTCTTTCACTACAATTTATACCTTTACAAGAAAATAAACAAAAAGATATGTATCTTATGATGATGACATCATTTAATGATTTTAAAATGGAAACAAGTATGAAAGTAGGTTATATAGCTAAATATTCTTTTGATGATATTATTGGAGAATCTATCGCAATGAATAAAGTAAAAGAGTTAGGAAAAATGGCTGCTAAAACAGATTCTAATGTTTTAATTGTAGGAGAAAGTGGAACAGGTAAAGAATTAACAGCCCAAGCTATTCATAATGATTCTTTAAGAAGAAGTGGACCTTTTGTAACACTTCATTGTAGTGCGATTCCTAATGAAATGATGGAAATTGAATTATTTGGTGATGAAAAGAGTTATCAAATGGGAAAGATTGAACTTGCAGAAAAGGGAACATTGTTTTTAGATGAAATTGAATATATGTCATTTGAATGTCAATCTAAGCTTTTTGAGTTTTTAAATAATAAAATACTTCATCAAAGAAAAATAGATGTTCGTATGATTGCTTCAACACAAGCAGATTTATTATATCGTGTTAATCAACAGCTTTTTAAAGGAGAACTTTATTATAAATTAAATGTCATGAATATTGTTATTCCACCTCTTAGACAAAGAAGAGATGATATTATGCCTTTGGTTTCTTATTATTTAAATAAGTATAGTCATATTTTAAGAAAAGAGATCACAGGGATTGAAAAAGAATGCAGTGAAGTTTTAGTGAATTATAATTGGTTAGGGAATATTCGAGAGCTTGAAAGTACGATGGAACATTTAATTAATATTTCTAAAACAAAGATTTTATTATTTAATGATTTACCTGCAAATATTGTCACAAGCTATATGACACAAAAATATACCAGTGGTCAAACAGATCAAATTAAATCCCCTGAAGTTGTTGAATATGGAGAAATTATACGTTTATTAAAACAAGAACATGGACATATGAAAACAGTGGCTAAGTTGTTAGATATGCCATTAAGTACACTTTATCGTAAGTGTAATAAGTATAATATTGAGCCTAAACAATATAAATCTTGGTAGGAGAAAATTTATGAAAATCGTAGAAGAATTATCAAAGAAAATAAAGCTTACTGAAACTGAAAAAGAAATACTTGAATATATGGTAGAAAATCTAGATGTTTTACCAAAGTTATCTTCAAGAAAATTGGCTGAAAAAACGTATACTTCACCAACGACTATAGTACGTTTTGTCAAGAAATTAGGTTATCAAAATTATAATGATTTTAAATATAATATTATTTCTAAACTAAAAAATAATAATGAAGAAAGTCAAATAACCTCTCATGAAAAAGCATTATCTGTTTTAAATAAAGTTGAAAAAATACAAATTGAAGCGATGAATGATTTTAAAAATAAAATCTCTTTAGAAACATTTCAAGAAATAATCGATGCATGTTATCAACATCAATATATTGATATAATCGCTAATGATTGTAATGCGATTTTAGGAAAATATGCTTTACATTATTTAAGTTCATTAGGAAAGATCGTACAGGTTTATCATGAAACAGATCAACAAATTTATGCCAGTATGAATGTTCCTCATGATCATTTAGTCATTATTATTAGTAAATATGCTTTGCATGAAACACTTTTAAATTGTGCTTTAACTTTAAAAAGAAGGCATATTAAAACGATTGCTATTACGAATCATCAAGAAAATATCTTATCAAAAAGATGTGATTACGTATTAGCTATTCCTTTTTATACAAATAAAGATCGTTTTGATGAACTACAATTTCATATAACTGTTAAATATATTTTTGATTGTCTATTTTCAACTTTATATTCATATGATATTGAAAAAGCTAAACAGATGACAAAGGTTCATACCGCTATCTTTTTTGATAAGATGTAACATTGTTACATCTTGTTTTTTTATTCTTGTAAACAATGTTACACAATCAACTTAAAGCCTTGTGAAAACACTTACAATTTCTATAATGACAAGTGGAGGTAAGAGAAAATGAAAAATATTATGTTAGTATGTGGGGCAGGAATGTCTACAAGTTTATTAGTTACAAAAATGGAAAAGGCAGCAAAGGCTTTAGGTGATGAGGTCCATATTTTTGCTTTACCGATTTCAGAAGGAATTAAAAGATTACAAGAAGTGGATTGTTGTTTACTTGGACCACAAGTAAGATATGAAAAGAAAAATATTGAACAAAAGATTCAAGAGTTAGGATTAAGTGTTCCTTTTGATGTTATTGATATGAGAGATTATGGTACTATGAATGGTGAAAAGGTATATGCCTTTGCTAAAGCATTAATGGGTGAGTAGGATGGCATTTCCAAAAGATTTTTTATGGGGTGGAGCGAGTGCAGCTCACCAATTTGAAGGAAATTATCATGGTGATGGTAAAGGACTTTGTTCAGCTGATTGTGTTACACGTGGAGATGGTAGAAAGAATATTCAAAGACGTGTCACTTTTAAAACGCCTGATGGAAAAGTAGGGTCACAAGTTGTTTTTCCATATGATGATTTACCTGAAGGGGCGATTGTTCAATGTTTGGATAATGAATATTATCCAACACATGAGGCTGTTGATCATTATCATCATTATAAAGAAGATATTGCTTTAATGGCAGAAATGGGCTTTAAATGTTATCGTATGTCTATTAATTGGTCACGTATTTATCCTTTAGGATATGGAAAAGTTAATGAAGAAGGTTTGAAATTTTATGATGATTTATTTGATGAATGTTTAAAGTATGGTATTGAACCGGTTGTCACACTTTTCCACTTTGAAACACCATTACAACTTGTTAATGAAATGGGTGGTTGGATTGATCGAAGATGTGTTGATTATTTTGTTGAATACTGTAAAACTGTTTTTACTAGATATCAAAATAAAGTGAAATATTGGATGACTTTTAATGAAATCAACAATATGGAAATTCTACCACTCTATGCTGGAGGTATGGTTAAAAATGATGATCAATCTAAAGCCGTTGGTTCTTATCATCAATTTTTAGCCAGTGCTAAAGCTGTTAAATTGGCACATCAAATCAATCCTGATATGAAAGTAGGAATGATGATTGCTTATACAGCTTGTTATGCTTTAACATGTAATCCAATTGATGAATTAAAGAAAATGAAAGATGATCAAATCAGGCATTTTTATATGGATGTTCAATGTCGAGGGGCTTATCCTTCATATAAATTAAAAGAATATGAAAGAAAAGGAATTGTTTTACCAATTCAAGAAGGTGACTTAAATATATTAAAAGAAGGCACAGTAGATTATATTGGTTTTAGTTATTATTCAAGTTCTTGTGTTTCTGGTGATCCAAAACAAGAAACGACAAGTGGAAATATGACAACATCTGTTATTAATCCGTATCTTGAAAAAAGTGCTTGGGGTTGGTTAATTGATCCTATAGGCTTAAGAATAGCGTTAAATCAACTACAAGAAAGATATCAACTACCTTTATTTATTGTAGAAAATGGTTTAGGAGCATTAGATCAATTTGAAAACGGAAAGATTCATGATGATTATCGTATTGATTATTTAAGAAAACATATTCAAGCTATGAAAGATGCTATTGAAATAGATGGTGTTGATTTAATGGGTTATACCCCTTGGGGATGTATTGATCTTATTTCTGCAGGAACTGGAGAAATGCAAAAAAGATATGGTTTTGTTTATGTAGATAATGATGATTTAGGTAAAGGAACTAAAAAACGTTATAAAAAAGATTCATTTTATTGGTATCAAAGAGTTATTCAAAGTAATGGTAATGATTTAGGAGAATAATTATGATAGGAACCATTGCAGCGATATTAACAACAGGTTCATTTTTGCCACAAGCTTTCAAAGTCATTAAAACAAAAGATACAGAAGGTATTTCTTTATTAATGTATATCATGAATGTAACAGGTATCTTTTTATGGTTTATTTATGGTTTAATGATTCATGATGGAGCACTTATTATAGCAAATGGTATTACGTTTGTTTTATCATCTATTATCTTAATATGTAAATTAAAATATAAATAGGAGAAAGATTATGCTTCATAAAGTTAAGGTTACAGTTATTGATAAAAAATGTTATGTTGATTTACAAGAACAATACTGTCATGATCCTAAGTCAGGACCTTGTCCTTGTTATCAAGTAGGAGATGAATTTATTTTTGAAAGATATGGTGGCAAAGATGACTATTGGCATGGTGGCTTAAATACTCTTGTTAAAACAAAAGGGAATCCAGAGATGATTGCTGGTGGAAGTAAAATGCCTTTTTGCTCGGAGGTATGGGATGCTATTTCTAGATATATTTATACAGGCCTTCAAGGTGGTTCAATCATGAAAGGTTGGATGAAGGATGAAAATACGATGATTACTTGTTGTAATGATGGTACAAGACCTGTTATTTTTAAAATTGAAAGACTTGATTATAAGGTTTTATATGTTGATGATTTAAATAATGACCAAATAACAACACTTACTTCTTTAGAAAATGTATCATCAATTGAAAAGAAAGAACAATGGATTGAAGTTTTTCTACGTCATGAAATAGATAATCAAAGCTTATTGAATTATTGTCAACACCATGGAATCCATGTATTAAAAATAGATGAATAATCTTAATAAATCAATTGTATTTTGAGACAAAAATTGCTATTATAACAGTGGAGAAATTGTCTTCAAAAATCAGGAGATTCCCTGCCAAACAGTGGGAGCTAAAAAATCAGGAAATTCCTTGCCAAACAGTAGGAGCTAAAAAATCAGGAGATTCCCTGCCAAATAGTGGGAGCTAAAAAATCATAGATTTCTTATAAGAAATCAAATACTTATACGAAGAGATAACCTCTTCGTTTTTTTATTATCTAAAAGGAGCTATATTTATGAAATTATATGAAATTGATAGTCAATATATGGAATATTTATACAAAGCAGATTCAAAAGTTTTAATACATAATAGTGGAAATCATCAAAGAAAATTTATTGCTATAAAAGTATTAATAAATGGTTATAAGTATTTTGTTCCATTATCTTCACCTGATAAAAGAGATTATTATAATGATCAAGATGGTCATAAAAGAGTTCAATTTACACGAGTTCCAACTATTAAAAGAATATTTAATGGAAATCCAACGGTTGAATCATATCTAGGAAAGTTATTATTTAATAATATGATTCCTGTTCCTGAAGGATGTTATCATGAGTTTAATATTTTTTTAGAAAAAGATTTAAAGTATAAGGGATTATTAATAGATCAAGTTCAGGTTTTAAGAAGTTTTAAAAATCAAGAGGATATATTGAGACGAGCACAAATTGTTTATAAACTGAAAAAAAGAAAATCTTCTTATAATTATATAAAATTAGCAACGGTTGATTTTGAATTATTGGAAAGAAATTGTGATGAATGGAATAAGGTGTTTATAAAATAAGGATGTTAATGATTTGTTCAAAAAAATATACTATAATAATGTAAGAAACGAAAGGAGAGACTTATGAAAAAATATTTAGCGTTTGATGTTGGGGGAACATCTGTCAAATATGCTGTTGTAAATGAAGAAGGAGAAGTGTCTTCATCAAATAAATTTAAAACACCAGATACACTAGAAAAAATGTATCAAGAAATAGAAAATGTAGCTCATGAATATCAAGATGTAGAAGGAATCGCTTTATCAATGCCAGGAGCTGTTGATAGTGATGGTGGTATTATTTATGGTTCAAGTGCTATCGATTATATTCATGGTCCAAATATTAAAGAAGATTTAAAACAACGTTTAAATAAAGATGTTGAATTTGAAAATGATGCTAACTGTGCGGCCCTTGCAGAAGTATGGAAAGGTGTTGCATGTCATGAAAATGATTGCTGTTTTATTGTTAGTGGGACAGGAATTGGTGGAGCGGTTATTAAAGATCGTCATGTTCATCATGGAAATGCATTACATGGTGGAGAATTTGGTTATATGATTATGAGATATGATCAAGATGAAAAGAAATATTATACATGGTCAGATGATGGATCAACTGTTGCGGTAACTAAAAGAGTAGCTAAGGAATTAGGCGTTGATTATCATACTTTAGATGGTAAAGAAGTTTTTGATCAAGCAGATAATAATGAAGTTTATAAAAAATATGTTGATGAATATTATCGTACTCTTGCAATGGGTATTTATAATTTACAATATGCTTATGATCCAAGCATGATCATTATTGGTGGAGCTATTTCATCAAGAAGTGATTTATTAGATAAAGTCAATGAACAATTAGATATTATTTTTTCTCAATTAACGCATGCACATGTACGACCAAATATTAAAGTATGTCAATTTGGCAATGATGCAAATTTAATTGGAGCAACTTATCATTATATTCAAAGACATTAAGGAGGATTTTATGAATAAAGCAATACCTAAAATTAATACACAACTTAGAAGTCATACAATTCTTGTACCTGAAGTTTATCGTGAAGCTACAGGAGTTTTAATTAATGGAAAAAGAATTAAATCACTCGTTTTTTCAACAGATGTAGCGGTGATTGCTAATTGTAATGCGGATGCTGTTATTGCAGTTTATCCTTTTACACCAACAATACAAATTACAGAAGCAATTATTTCAGTTGCGCAAAGACCTGTTTTTGTTGGTGTTGGTGGTGGAACAACTGCCGGTAAACGTGTTGAATCGATTGCTTTAGATGCAGAGTTACATGGAGCAACAGCTGTTGTTTTAAATGCACCAACAACAACTGAATTTGTTCAAAATCTAGCAGATGATATTGATATTCCTGTTGTTTTAACAATTGTTTCTTTAAATGAAGATTTAGAAAAAAGAATGTTACATACAAAAGCAAATATTATAAATGTATCTGGAGGAAAAGATACTGTTAAAATCGTTAAAAAATTAAGAGAAATTGATCCTAATTTCCCTATTATTGCTACTGGTGGACCAACAGAAGAAACAGTTAGAGAAGTTATTCAAGCAGGAGCAAATGCTGTAACCTTTACACCACCTACAAATGGTGAAATCTTTAAAGGAATGATGGAAGAATATCGACATAGATATGATTAAGAGGAGAAATCCTCTTTTTTTTTGAGATGATTTTCTATATAATTGACAAAGAGGTGAATGAAATGAAACAATATTTAGATATGTGTCAATATATATTAGAAAACGGTCAAGATAGAGATGATCGTACAGGAACAGGAACACGTAGTGTTTTTGGCTATCAAACACGTTATGATTTAACAGATGGTTTTCCTTTACTTACAACAAAGAAAATGTTTTTAAGACCTATTGCTGAAGAATTATTATGGTTTATTAAAGGAGATACTAATATAAAATATCTTGTTGATAGAAATGTGAAGATTTGGAATGAATGGCCTTATGAGGCTTTTAAGAAAAGTGAAGATTTTCATGGAGAAACTTTAGAAGAATTTGTTGCTAAAATCAAAGAATTACCAGCAGATGATCCATTTGTTGTTAAATATGGTGAATTAGGACCAGTTTATGGTAGACAATGGCGTAATTTTAATAATGAGGGTGTTGATCAAGTAGCAAAACTTGTTGATTCATTAAAAAATAATCCATTTTCAAGAAGACATATTATTTGTGCCTGGAATCCAGCAGAAGTTGATGAAATGGCACTTCCACCATGTCATGCTTTTTTACAATTTTATGTAAGCAATGATAAAAAATATTTAAGTTGTCAATTATATCAAAGAAGTGCAGATACATTTTTAGGAGTACCATTTAATATTGCATCTTATGCTTTATTTACAGCAATGCTTGCTCAAGTATGTGGGTACAAACCAAAGGAATTTGTGCATACTATAGGAGATGCTCATATTTATAAAGATCATTTTGGTGTTGTTAAGGAACAAATTTCTAGAACTCCTTATCCTAAATGTCAACTTGTTTTAAATCCAGAAGTTAAATCTATTTTTGATTTTACAATAGATGATATAAAAATTGAAAATTATCAATCTCATGGTAAACTTGTTGGAAAGGTGAGTGTCTAATGATTTCTATTATTGTAGCAACAGATGATGATTTATTAATTGGTAAAAAAGATTCTTCTAATGGAATGCCTTGGCATAATAAAGAAGATTTACAACATTTTAAAAAAACAACACTTCATCAAACAATTTTAATGGGAAAAACAACATACATGGCAATAGGAAGACCACTTCCTCATAGAAAAACAATTGTTGTAACACGTGGTGAATTAGATGATGAACGTGTAGAAGTAAGACATGATTTAGTAGAAACGATTCAAGAATATAAAAATAAAAAGGAAGATTTATTTATTTGTGGAGGGGCTTCTATTTATAAGCAAGCACTTCCTTATGTAGATGAGTTGATTATTTCTAGAATACCAGGAAAACATGAAGGTGAAACTTATTTTCCTAAGTTTGATGATTTTGATTTTAAATTAGTGAAACAAGAACAATTAGAAACATTTACATTACAAATATATAAAAAGGGATGATTATATGAAAAGAATTATTTTAGTTGTATTAAGATGTATTTTTAAATTACCTTATTGGTGGTTTTATAAATTAAAACAATATCAAAATAAAGAAAAATATCCAACAATTGATGAAGGATATCAATTTATACATAATGTTGCTGATGAAATTGTAAAAAAAGCAAGAGTAGATTTAGAATGTTATG
>OMCD01001158.1_pt1 | contig 16917 bp, 19 predicted proteins | sample 1674171 | NCBI WGS metagenome assembly OMCD01 (sample SAMEA103958149, study PRJEB25191) | human gut metagenome | biome: human-associated habitat [ENVO:00009003]; feature: intestine environment [ENVO:2100002]; material: feces | place: Germany | collected 2013/2015
ACTTCTCCGTCGCTTCCGGCGGCGGCACGGGCCGTACCCTGCACCCCGATAACGTCGCAGCCGGCCCTGCCAGCTACGGCCTGACCGACTCTCTGGGCCGCGTCCACGGCGATGCTCAGTTTGCAGGTTCCTCTTCTGTGCCTGCACACGTCGAGATGATGGGCCTCATCGGCATGGGCAACAACCCGATGGTCGGCGCTACTGTCGCCTGCGCTGTTGCTGCTGCACAGGCCAACGCCTAAATCCTTTTCCCAAGTTCGGCAGAGGGGGCTGCTTGTAAAAGGGCAGCCCCCTTTTTATGCTGATAGATGTTCGCAACAACAAACCACGAAGCAATCAAGGAAGGAAAAACATGAAGAAAGCTCAGATCAAGAAGAGCGTGTCTGCACTGGCTATGGCAGCGGTCATCGCGGTCAGCCTGTTTGGCTACGGCTGCGGTGCAAAGTCTGCCTCTACCAGTTCTGACGCGGGTGTGTCCGGTGACTTCACCGGCACTGCCAAGGGCTTCGGCGGCGACGTTTCCGTCACCCTGACCCTGACCGACGGCGCCATCACCGGCTGCACCGCCGAGGGCAAGGACGAGACTGAGGGCGTCGGCTCTCAGGCTATCGCCAAGATGCCCGGCGAGATCGCCGAGAACGGCAGCATCGCCGTGGACGGCGTGTCCGGCGCTACCATCACCTCTACCGCCATCAAGGAGGCTGCTGCAGCTGCTCTGACTGCTGCCGGCCTGAACCCCGATGACTACAAGACCGCTGTGGAGAAGGACGCTGCTGCCGAGGACTCCACCGTTGAGGCCGACGTCGTCGTCGTCGGTGCAGGCGGCGCAGGCATGACTGCTGCCATCACCGCTGCCGCTGAGGGCAAGAGCGTCGTCATCCTCGAAAGCCAGTCCATGGTGGGCGGCAACTCCGTCCGCGCTACCGGCGGCATGAACGCCGGCAAGACCGTCTATCAGGACGAGAACGAGTTCGGCGAGTCTGCCGGCGTCGAGAAGACCCTGAAGACTGCTGCCGAGAAGTACGCCGACAACGAGACCATCACCGCTCTGGCAAAGACCGTCTCTGAGCAGTGGGCTGCCTATCAGGCCAACCCCACCGGCTACTTCGACTCTGTCGAGCTGATGGAGCTGGATACCATGATCGGCGGCAAGGGCATCAACGACCCCGAGCTGGTCGAGACCCTGTGCGCAAACTCCGCTGACGCCATCGACTGGCTGGACGAGCACGGCATCACCCTGCACAACGTCTCCAGCTTCGGCGGTGCATCCGTCAAGCGCATCCATCGCCCTGTGAACGCAGAGGGCAAGACCGTTTCCGTCGGCTCCTACATGATCCCCCTGCTGGAGGAGAACTGTAAGAAGGCTGGCGTTCAGATCCTGCTGAACACCACCGCCAACGAGATCCTGACCGATGCCAACGGCGCAGCTGCGGGCATCAAGGCCACCGGTTCTACCGGCGAGACCGTCACTGTGAACGCCAAGGCTGTGGTGCTGACCACCGGCGGCTTCGGCGCAAACCTCGATATGGTCGTCAAGTACAAGCCTGAGCTGAAGGGCTTCATGACCACCAACGCCGCTGGCATCCAGGGTCAGGGCATCGAGATGGCACAGGCCATCGGCGCTGCTACCGTGGACATGGACCAGATCCAGATCCACCCCACCGTTGAGGCCAACACTGCTGCTCTGATCACCGAGGGCCTGCGCGGCGACGGCGCTGTCCTCATCAACGAGGAAGGCAAGCGCTTCATCGACGAAGTGGGCACCCGCGATGTCGTCTCCGCCGCTGAGATCGCTCAGACCGGCAGCTACAGCTGGCTGGTCGTCGATCAGGCCATGGTCGATGCTTCCAGCGTCATCCAGGGCTACATCAAGAAGGGCTACACCGTCACCGGCGAGACCTACGAGGAGCTGGGCAAGGCAATGGGCGTTGACGAGGCTGCGTTTGCCGAGACCATGGAGAAGTGGAACGGCTACGTTGAGGCCAAGAATGACCCCGACTTCGGCCGCACCAGCTTCGCCAACCCCCTGAACACCGCTCCCTACTACGCTGTGAAGGTCACCGCCGGTGTCCATCACACCATGGGCGGCCTGAAGATCAACGCCAACACCGAGGTGCTGAACGAGAAGGGCGAGGTCATCCCCGGCCTGTTCGCAGCAGGTGAGGTGACTGGCGGCGTCCACGGTGCAAACCGTCTGGGCGGCAACGCTGTTGCTGACTTCACCGTCTTTGGCCGCATTGCCGGTGCTGCTGCCAGCGACTACGCTGCATGAGCACCCGCAAGCAGCCTCAACCGGCAAAAGGCGCAAAACGCCTGAGCTGGAAGGCGAACCTCCTCTTCGCAGCCGTCATCCTGACGGCAGCTGCCCTGCTGGTCTTTCTGCTGCGTCCGCGCAGCAAGGCGGAACCGCTGGCAGCAGTCGTGGACTTCGGCGGCGGCATCACCGAGGTGCTGCCGCTGGATAAGGACTACGATTACCTGTACGATGTGGGCAGCTATGTCGTTCATTTACAGGTAAAAGACGGCACCATCTCGTTTCAGGACAGCCAATGCCCGGACCATGTCTGTGAGAAGTTCGGCCAGCTGAGCGAGGAAGGTGCATGGGCGGCCTGCGTCCCTGCCGGGGTGTATGTGCAGCTGGCTCCGCTGAGCGAGGCCGAAGCCGCATCCTGACAAGACAAGATCATCCGAGACACCCGCAATGTTCTGCAAAGGACACTGCGGGTGTCTTTTTTGCATAAAAACCGGAAATAATTTTGTAAATAAAAGGTGAAATGAAATTTGGACGCTTGTGTATTTCAGAAAAATGCGATACACTAGCAATAACGGATTTTTCGTGCAAAGGGGTCACGCTGCCCTTTTGCATACCATAGGAGGAAAAGCATGATCTGGAAAAAGAAAAAGGATGCGTCCGCTGAGGCTGCTGAAACCGCAGAAGCCAAGTCCGGTGTGTCTGCATTCGCCAAAAAGAACTGGAAATGGCTCGTGCCGGTGGTCGTCGTGGCGGCAGCGGGCGCTGTCTTTCTCATAGGCGGCGGGAATAAAGCTGCCAGCGGCGATGTGACCTACGCCGAGACGACGCCCACCCGTCAGGATGTCTCCAACTCCCTGAGCGGCACCGGCACGCTGAACCCGGCCAATACATATACCGTCAAGTCTCTGGTGGACGGAAAGATCCTCACCGGCGGCTTTGAAGAGGGCGATAAGGTGGAGGAGGGCGATGTGCTCTACACCATCGACAGCTCGGACGCCTCCACCAATCTGGAAAAGGCCAGCATCGCCCTGCAGCAGGCCCAGCGCAGCTACGACAAGACCGTAGACCTCCAGTATGTCCGCGCAGAGGTGGACGGCACGGTCAGCAGTCTCAAGGTCGCAAAGGGCGACCAAGTGACCAGCGGCCAGGAGGTGGCGGTCATCCGCGACAGCTCCAAGATGCTGCTGAACCTGCTGTTCCCGGCAGCCGACGCCGCCAACTTCTCGGTGGGCCAGAGCGCCGACGTGGTGCTGGACGGCACCTTTGAGACACTGAAAGGCACCATCACCGCCGTCACCGGCACCGACGAGCTGAGCACCGGCAACCTGCTGGTGCGCACCGTCACCATCCGGGTCAACAATGCCGGCGGTCTGACCACCGCTCAGGCCGCTACCGCCAGCATCAACGGCGTCAGCTCCATCGCCTCCGCCACCTTTGCCTATCAGGCAGAGCGCACCCTGACCGCTCTGGCCAGCGGCACCGTTTCCGCCATCAATGTGCAGGAGGGCGACACGGTCTCCAAGGGCGACATCCTCATCGAGCTGACCGGCGACGATCTGACCGAATCCATCCAGTCTGCTTCCGAGTCCCTGCGCAGCGCCGAGATCTCGATGCAGAACCTGCAGGACAATATGTCCAACTACACCATCACCTCGCCCATCAGCGGCACCATCATTGAGAAGGACGCCAAGCAGGGCGACGCCCTGACCTCCGGCAGCACCCTCTGCGTCATCTACGACCTGAGCTATCTGGAAATGGTCATCAATGTGGATGAGCTGCAGATCGGCGCACTGTCCGTGGGCCAGAAAGTCCAGCTCACCGCTGACGCTGTGACGGACAAGACCTATGTCGGCACAGTCACCCGTGTGTCCATGAAGGGCAGCTCCAGCGGCGGCACCACGACTTACCCCATCACCATCCGCATCGACAACACCGACGGCCTGCGCCCCGGCATGAACGCCAACGCTGAGATCGTCGTGGCCGAGGCCAACAACGCTCTCGTCGTGCCGAATGCTGCCGTTATCCGCGGCGGCTATGTGCTGGTGAGCAAGAAGTCTCCCAGCGCAGCCAATGCGGTGGAAGACATGGACGCACCGGACGGTTATGTCTACGTCAAGGTCGAGACCGGCGTCAGCGACGACAGCTACACCGAGATCAAGAGCGGCCTGCAGGAGGACGACACGGTGGCCTACGACACCAGCTCTGTGTCGGATGACTATTACAGCGACAACAGCGATAGTATCTGGTAAGGAGGTGCCCCATGAGCGCTCTGATCGAATTTGAGCAGGTGTGCAAGTATTATCAGATGGGCGATACGCTGGTAAAGGCCGCCGACCACATCACGATGAAGATCGAGAAGGGGGAGTTCGTGGCCATCGTGGGCCAGTCCGGTTCGGGCAAGTCCACCTGCATGAACATCATCGGCTGTCTGGACGTCCCCACCCACGGCATCTACCGGCTCAATGGCCGGGATGTGGGCAAGATGAACCGGGACGAGCTGGCGGATGTGCGCAACGAGATGCTGGGCTTCATCTTCCAGCAGTATAACCTTCTGCCCCGGCTGAACCTTCTGGAAAACGTGGAGGTGCCGCTGATCTACGCCAACATCTCCCGCGCCGAGCGCCACAAGCTGGCCAAGGATGTGCTGGAAAAGGTGGGTCTGGGCGACAAGCTCAAGAACCTGCCAAACCAGCTTTCCGGCGGCCAGCAGCAGCGCGTTTCCATCGCACGGGCTCTGGTGCGCAACCCGGCGGTCATCCTCGCCGACGAACCCACCGGCGCTTTGGACTCCCACACCGGCCGCGAGGTCATCGGGATGCTTCAGCAGCTCCATAGAGAGGGCCATACCGTGGTGCTCATCACCCACGACAATTCCATCGCCGTGCAGGCGGAGCGTATCATCCGTCTGGAGGACGGACAGGTGGTGTACGACGGCGACGCCCACGCGCCCGAGGCCATCGTGCAGCCCACTCTGTCCGGCGAAGCGGCACAGGAGGAAGCAAAATAATGGTATTAGAGACTTTCCGCCAGGCACTGCAGAACGTCTGGAGCAATAAGCTGCGCACGTTTCTGACCATGCTGGGCATCATCATCGGCGTCATGGCGGTCATCGTCATCGTCGGTCTGGGCAACGGCATGACCAGAAGCATGCGGGACAGCTTTTCCGCAATGGGAACCAACACCCTCTCCATCCAGATATGGGGCTATGGTTCCCGCACTGCGACGGTGGATGATCTGTACGACATCGTCAAAAAGAACCCTGAACTGCTTTCCTCCATCTCGCCGCAGCTGGATTTCAGCGACAACACCCCCAAGGTGGGGACTACGACCTACCGCTACAGCGAGATGTACGGCGTGGATGAAAACTACATCGAGATGAAGGGCTACACCCTTGCCAAGGGCCGGAACATCCAGTATATGGACATCGCAGACAACAAGCAGATCTGCGTCATCGGCGATTACATCAACCGCACGGCCTACGGCGGAAATGCGGTGGGCCAGACCATCAAGCTTGGCCCCTATAAGTTCCGCATCGTGGGCGTGCTGAAGGCCAAGATCTCCAATCACGATCAGCAGGAGGGCAGCGACGACGACAGCGTCTACCTGCCCTACACCACAGCCATGCGCCTTTCCAACGAAAGCTCGCCGGACTCCTACTCCGCCATCATGGTGGACGAGGGCCAGGCCAACGAGGCCAAGGCTGCGGTGGAGAAGGGACTGTATGACATCTTCAAGAGCGACAGTGCTTACTACGTCTACAGCGCCAGCGAGTGGCTGGAAGAGATGAACAAGATGATCAACATGGTCATCGTCATCCTCACCGGCATCGCCAGTATCTCGCTGCTGGTGGGCGGCATCGGCATCATGAACATCATGCTGGTGTCCGTCACCGAGCGCACCCGTGAGATCGGCATCCGCAAGGCCATGGGCGCGAAGGAAAGGACCATCCTGGCCCAGTTCGTCACCGAGGCGGCTACTACCTCGGCTTTTGGCGGCACACTGGGCATCGTCCTCGGCTACATCGTGTCGGCCATCGCCAATCAGGTGCTTCCCATGTTCACCGACGGCATGGACATCACGGTCAGTCCGTCCTTCAACTCCATCGTGGCAGCTTTCGGCATCTCGGTGTTCATCGGAGTGCTGTTCGGCTATCTGCCCGCAAAACGCGCCGCGCGGCTCAACCCCATTGACGCACTCAGATATGATTAACCTCTCCGAAATGCGTAAGGCTCTCCCTTTGAGGAAAGACTTCCCCCGGCCGGGGGAAGATGTCGCGCAAGCGACACAAGGGGGAGTCTGTCACCGAAGGTGACTGAGAGGGCAAGGATGCTCTTCTTTTGTCAGGCGGCTTGCCCTCTCCGTCTCGCATTCGCTCGCCACCTCTCCCAAAGGGAGAGGCTTTGCGATGATCTCAACAAGGAGTAACACAATGAAAAAACGTCTTCTCGCATTTCTGCTGGCGGTCAGCATCGCAGTGTCGATGCTGGTGATGCCGGCATCGGCTGCGGGCAACAACACCGCCGTCCAGTTTGCCATCACGCTGGGTGCTATGGATTCCGAGCAGTCCGGCGCACTGGATGCAGCCGTGACCCGCGGCGCATTTGCCAGAATGCTGACCTCTTACTCTACCTACCGGGAGAGCGTCTCTTCCCAGGGGGCAGTGGGGACCCTCTACACCGACCTGCCCGGCTCCTCGGCATGGGCGCCCTATGTCCGCATCGCCGTGCAGCAGGGCTGGATGAACGGCTACACCGACGGCAGCTTCCGTCCGAACAATGCCGTCACGCTGGAAGAAGCCTGCACCGCAGTGCTCAAGCTGATGGGCTATAAGATGACCGACCTGAGCGGCGCGTTCCCCAACGCCCAGCTCAACAAGGCCGGCGAGCTCGGCCTGCGTGCCGGCCTCGACCGCCGTCAGGGCGAAGCGATGAATTACGAGGACTGCGCCGTCCTGCTCTACAATGCCCTCACCGCCAACAACGCCAGCGGTTCGGCCTACGGCACGACCCTTGGCTTTACCGTGAGCAATGGTCAGGTGGACGGCTCCACCATCCTGCTCAGCAGCTTGGAAGGCCCCTTCGTGGCTTCGGAGAGCACGGTGCTGCCCTTTGTCCCTGCCAGCGTCTACCGCAACGATAAGGTCTCCGGCTCCGCAGAGCTGAACAAATACGACGTCTACTACTACAGCGAGAGCCTCAAGACCCTGTGGGTCTATACCCGCCGTGCCGCAGGCCGCATCACCGAGGTGTCTCCCACGGCCAGCGCTCCCGCTTCCATTACGGTGGCAGGCACGTCCTACACGCTGGGCAGCACGGCCATTGCTTCCCAGGTGTCCTCCCTCAACGGCGGCGGTGTCGGCCAGGTGGTCACTCTGCTGCTGGGCATGAACAATGTGGCCGCAGGCATCATCACCGGTGAGGAGGCCGACGAGGTCTTTTACGGCGTGGTGCAGTCGGCTTCCCGCAACCTCATCGACGAGGACAACAGCGCCGATGTGCTTCAGACCGTCAAGGTCCTGTGTACCGACGGCCTTGCTCGCGAGGTGAACGTAGACAAAAGCCTGAACTTTCCCACCGGCTGGCTGGTGGAAGTGCGGGTCAGCCCCGAAGGCGAGAGCGTGGAAACGATCGATGAGCGCTCCGTCAGCGGCACTGTGAACGAGAACGCCACCGCGCTGGGCGATAGAGCTCTGGCGGATGACGTGCAGATCCTTGATACGAGTACAGGGGGTGTGGCTGGGACGGTTCGTCCCAGCCGCCTATCGGGGGTAAACTTAAAGGCTTCCGATGTCCGTTACTACACCACCAACCCGCAGGGGCAGATCGACAAGCTCATCCTGAACGATGTGACCGGTGACCTGTGGTACTACGGTGTGCTGGACGATGTGAAGAATGTCGCCGCCAACTACAGCACCCTTCTCAGCGCCATCAAGGCTCAGCCGGGCGACGGCACCATTGATACCGATGCAGTCGTCAGTCAGGTGAAGAGCATCATGGTACCCACCACCACAGAGATCCTGTGGGGCGTTATCTCCGGCGACATCCTCAGCACCGCGTGGGAACGCCTGACCAGCAACACCGGCGCACTTCTGGGCCTCGGCTTCCAGCAGATCGCCAAGATCACCGGCACTCCCTTCAGCCAGATATTCGACTTCATCGGCAGCGGTGCGACCTATATCGGCTACGTCAGCGGCCAGCAGGTCAGTCTGAGCACTTCCATCAAGTATCCTGTGCTGGCCGGCGGCATCGCGGTCTGCCAGGAGACGACCGGCGCTGTCCGCAACATGGTGCAGCTGATGCCCATGAAGATCGACAAGGTGGGTGCGGCCAGCGTCCTTTCCTCCAAGGGCGAAAGGTTTGAAATGGCCGATGATACGCAGGTCTACCTGTGGTACAAGGGCCAGTATTACTACACCAAGCTCACTTCCGTCAACTCCGATGATTACTACCTTACCGGCTGGTACGACAACTTTGGCTGCGCGGCTGGCAAAAAGGTGCGCATCATCGTCGCCGTCAAGAAAGACTGATGACAGGCTACTACAGCTGCCCCGCGCGGCTTGCCCGGCAGATGCGCCAGCTGCTTTTCCCGAGGCGGTGTCCCTGCTGCCGCAGGGTGCTGGGAACGCTGCCGTTCTGTGAGGTGTGTACACCGCGGCTGGAAGAGCTGCGCCGCGGCCCGGTCATGCGGCTGGACGCGAGCCGCCACTATCTGGGCGCTCTGGACGGGGCGGCTGCGCCCTACCGGTATGAGGGCGTCGTCCGCAGCGCCATCCTCCGCGCCAAATACGAAGGCGAAAGCTGGACGGCGGTGGAGCTTGGCGTGGAGATGACGGCCCGGCTGTTCGGAGCAGAAGTGGAGATGCACTTTGCAGAGCCGGTGCCGGGTCTGGTCTCCGGTGCGGCCATCGGTTACGACTGCATCGTTCCGGTGCCTGCCACCAGCCGTCGGCGCGGCTACAATGTGCCGGAACGGATGGCGCAGCCTCTGGCCCATGCACTGGGCCTCCCGCTGCTGCCAAAGGCGCTCTGCCGCGTCCGGGCCGGACGCCATCAGGCAGGACTCTCGCTGGACGAGCGTCTGGCAAATGCGGCCGGTGCCTTCCGGGCGCAGGAGCCGGAGCTCGTGGAAGGGAAGCGGGTGCTGCTGGTGGATGACGTCATCACCACCGGCGCTACCGCCGCAGCCTGTGCGCAGACACTGCTGGATGCGGGCGCCCACAGCGTCTTTGCCGTGGCAATGGCAGTCACCGAAAATGAAATGGACGCACCATCGAGAGCTTCTGGACGATGAGCGAAAAATCCAGAAAAAATCCAAGAAAAATAAAAAAAGCGCTTGACAAAACGGCCTGCAGCGGGTATACTAATGGAGCTGTGAGCGATGAGCCACAACAAATATCCGGGTGTAGCGCAGTTTTGGTAGCGCGCTTGAATGGGGTTCAAGAGGCCGTGAGTTCGATTCTCGCCACTCGGACCATAAATCCAACGATTTCACGTTAGAAATCGTTGGATTTTTTTGTTTATAGGCTGGCCTCATTTGGTTTTGACCACAATTTTGACCACAATGCCAAAGATTTTATCTGGTCTAATTAGTGCCGTTCCGTCCAATTTTCAGGCCGAAAATGCCTCGCTGAACAACTGGATCGCACTCTGCCGAATGGATTCCTGAACATGGAGATAATGCTCAGTCATCTCGGTGTCGGCGTGGCCTACGATGCTCTGGATGGTCTGGATATCCACGCCCAACGCCTGCATCTGCGACACATAGGTGTGGCGGCAGCTATGCGGCGTGAGCAAGCGGACATCACCCGCTTCTTCCAGAGATTTGCGGAACACATCTCGGAAATGGGTGGGGTTGCAGGGCAAGCCGGTCTTGGGGCTTTCCCAGATGAACTGGTCGGTGGTATCCCGCAGCTTGATGGCACACGGGCGAACATTCAGCGGCACCGGAATATCCCGGATACTGTCTTTGGATTTCGGACTGCCGATGCTGACTGTACCTTTTACGACCTTTACTGCCTGCCGGATGTGAATGACAGAGCCATCTTCTTCAATAAACTGCGGCTCCAAAGCCAGAAGTTCCTGCATTCTCATTCCAGTGCCGAGCAAAAGCCGGATGCTCAAGCCCATGCGGTCATCGGGCAGCACCTTCATCAGGTGCGCGACTTCCGCTGTGGTGAAGGCTTCCTTGCGTTTTGCAGTGCCGGATGCCCGCATCTTTTCAGCAAGCCGAACCGGGTTGCGGCGCACAAGGTCATTGGCCTCTGCCTTTTGAAAGATCTGGTAGAGCATCCCTCGTGCCTTGCTGATGTAAGAATCCGAGCGGCCATCACGCCGCATCCCTTTCAGAAAGTTTTCAATGTCGATGGGGCGTATGACGGTCAAGGGGCGATGGTAAAATCCCTCTTTGAGCATTTTCAGGCAGTATTTATAGCTTTCCTGTGTCGTGGGAGCGATATTATCCCTGTGACCCTCGAACCATGTATCCGCCCAATCCTCGAAGTACAGGATCGTGTCCAGCTGGACACCGCTGATAAGCGCATCCTGATACTCTTTCAGTTTGAGCTTGACCTCCTTCTGAGTCTTGCCATAGAAGGTCTTGAAGCGCGGCGAACCATCTTTCTGGTAGCCGTCCATCATACGTAATTCCCAGCGACCATCGCTGCGGTGGCGAAGCGTACCCTCGCCGTGTGAACGTTTGCTTGGCATATTGCCTCCTTCCTGATGTCAAGTCGTTTCGGGAATAGTATAGAAAAAGAAACCTCTTGAATCAAGGATGTCAAATCAGCCATTTACGCTGTCCGTGATCCACTGAAGAAAACGGTCTTTGGGTACGACCATCCGCTTACCGATGTGGAGCGTGGGAAAGCCGTCCGAACGGAGCAGGATGTAAGCGTTGGCGCGGGAGATGCCCAGCGCAGCAGCGACATGATCGGCTGTCAGGGTGATGGGAAGCTGCTCATACGAAGTGAACTGAGAGCGCATAGAATACCTCTTTTCTCTATATGTTGTGTTGAATGAATACAGGAACACTATATATTGCACTTTGATATGTAACAAGGGGCATCTGCGGTTTGCGGATGCCCCTTGTGTATATGGGAGGAATGCCTGTGAATGTCAGAATTTCATCGGCAGCGCGTCTTTTCTGCACTTGCCGTTGTAGGCGGTGTAAATGGGAAAAACATATTTCTTCCATCCGCGCAGCTTTGCGGGGTCGTCCTGCCCGATGCGGTAAATATCGACTGGGTGGATGTTGCGCAGTGCACGGAGCAGCCGTTCTTCACTGAACTCGCCGTGGTACAGCTCCACAAAGTGCATCATGCCTTTCAGAACAGATGCCCGGAACGAATCGGGCTTGCCCTCCCATGCTGCCACGATCAGCCGCATCGTTTCACAGTAGAGCGGTTCGCCCATCTGCTTGTAGAGTCGGAAAGCCGTACCAACGCAGCCGATGCGGTAATCGGTCAGCTGCTGGCTGTCATAATTGAGACTCAACCCCACCCGGTTGGTGGCTGCGAGGAAAGCCTTGGAAATAGCATCGCCGCCTACGACCTTGGCGCGGAGCTTGATGCCAGCAGTCAGCGGAGCGGAAAAGCCGTTCTGTTCGGCAAAGAGCAGGGCTTCCTGCTCCACGGTCATGCCCGTGTACACCTTGCAGAGAATCGGCAGATCCTTGCCGCCGTTGCGGAGGATGCGCCCCTCGATGGTGTGCTGCCCATCCGTTACGATGAACTGACCGTTGCGGAAACTGACCTTCGGCTCATTTGCCACATATTCGTTGAAGTGGGCGGCAATCAGTTCCACACGCTTGCGCTCCACACCGCGCTGATACAGTTCGCGGGGGTAGACCAGCTTGCTGCTGTGGATGACCATGAGCTGGTACGGCGGGTTGACATGGATGAAGGGATTGGTATTGTCTTTCAGGCGCATCGCATTTCCTCCTTGATTCTCCAGATGTACGTTTCGGCTTCTTTCAGGATTTCAGCAACCTGCTGCTTACGCTTCGGGATGGTGAGCAGACTTGGGTTGAATGTGAAGCTGTATTCCAGCCGCTGGATCATTGCGTGTACCGCAGCTTCCAGTTCGGTGTACAGCATCATGTCCTCGACACTCCCAGCATCCTCAAAGGATGATTTGATGGGCGTGTAGGGATAGAGGGGCGGCTTGCCGTCAACCACCTCAGGCGGCGCGTAAGCCGCCGTAGAGCGGATGATGGGTGGAAGCCGCTGAATGCTCCCCATCGGGTTCAGGGCAAGGCTGGCACGGACGGCATCATCCACCCGGTTCATTTCCTCCGGGGTGAGGTGTCCGAGGAATTTCAGCACCCTGCTTTTGTCTATGGTAAAGATCTGCTCTGCCTGAACGATGGACGGAACGGAGAGAAAATCGTTCACCAGCAGGCAGTGGGTCGGCTGGGTATACTTTTTTGCAGACTTGCTTGTCAATGTGGCCACGATCAGCGTGGGCGAGTAAAAATTTCCCACATCGTTCTGGAGAACGACTGCCGGACGATTCCCGCTTTGCTCTGAACCGATGGCGTTGTCAAAACGGGTGAAGAAAATGTCTCCACGCTGGAATTTCCAGTTTTGGATCAAAAGCTGCCCTCCTTTTGCAATATGTACACCGCCCGCTGCACCTCCTTGGCAGTGGGCGGTGTGTTTGTTCAGCGGTTCATCACAACGTAGTCATGACCGCGCCGGGTCTGGCAGACAGTGCAAGTGTCCATGCTCCGGTCTGCGCTGGGAACAATGGCGATTTTGAACGCTTTGGATTCTACAAAACTGCAAAGGCAGACACCGCAGAGCGTGCGGATGGAACGGATCATTTCCGGGGTCAGTTCCATTTCCTCGTAGATCGCTTGCTCTAAGATGGTACGGTCGTTCTCGTTCATAAAACCTCCTATGTAGGACAAAAATGTGGATATATGGAATAAGTAAAAAGAACAGACGTGGACGAAGACCGAAAACAGCATTCGGCCACGCCTGATTTAATAAGTTAAGGTCTCGCATATTCGCCCTCGGCTCCCTGCGAGTGGGGCATAAACATCTGGCAGCGGACTTGTACCGCTTCATTGGCATTTCAGCCACCCCGTCTGCTTTGTGACCGGGCCGCGAATTACGGAAGTATCATTATCGGAGTACCAGATGACGGAACTATTCAGTTTTCAAGGTCCGTCAGAGGTCTGTGTGGCAGACCTTTCACTGTTAACAGAAAACAAGGGGTAAAACGGGGGGTGTTTTCAAAAATATTTTTTGAATTTTTTTCGAGCAGCCTGAATGGATTCTCTTACAGTGGTGCGATCAGCGTGTTGGACACGGGCAATCTCTGTGATGCTCATACCTTGAGCCAGCATCAAAATTCGCTGACGCTGGTTTTCACTTAAATGTGCAAGGCAGTCAAGCAGATGCTCCCGATCTTCCAGTTCCTCCATCAAATCATCCGGGGTTTTCTCGGAAACCAGATTTGTTCCCTCGTAATCCTCGGAATCCAAAGAAAAAGCCGTATGATAGCGTGAACGCTCGTTGCTGGCGTGTTCCATGCGGCGGGAATCGTAGATAACCTCCGCAATCTCGGCAGAAACAGTAATATTGACACTTTCACCAGTGACAAACTCGTAGTGAAGAATGCGAGAGTCCATGTGTAACCTCCAAATTTTCGATAAAACGTGAAATGTCGAAAATCTGGAGACACTACGGATATTTCGCCATCTGGGGCAGCCATGAAAAGAGGGCAAACATAAAACCTGCTCCTTTTCGGGAGCAGGCCATCTGAAGCTATAAAAAATAGCCGGACAACAGCCGACCGAAAGATTGAAGATCTTTCAGTCAAGCTGCTGCCCGGCTATTTGGTGCTACGTTTCATACATCACCCGGAGGTGACGGCCCGTTGCTCGGTGCGAACAGTCCATATTCAGAGTGCTTTGCACCCGATTCTTATGAAACCAATGCTTACTTGGCTCGAATGGAAAGGTTGAGCCATAACATTTCCCGGCAACGCCAGCATTTTATGTGGATGAATCCAGTGCAGTCGGCGGTCATTCGATAGAGCTTTATATTGCACTTGGGGCAAAACTGCCAGTGTTCTGTAATTGCTTCCTTCTTATGATCGAGCATGACTTTCCCTCCCAAATATAAAGTTTGCTGCGGTATTATGGGAGAAACGGCGGACTGCGGCACTTTTGTTCCAAAAGCGCAAAAACGCCAGCCTCCCACAGTGGGAAGCTGGCGCAATATTGCACATCGGCATGATTATGGGTGGTGAAGTAGAACAATTGTGCCGGTTTGTTGGCATTCTGGTCTACAGCAACAGACAGGCTTTTTTTGATGCGTTACCCCAATAAAAAATCACAGTTACCTCCACAAACGGCAACTGTGATCAGATGGCGCGTAGAATCGCCCAGGCGAGTTACCGTTTTTTTATAACTCGACCGGGAAATGTAAAAATCGGCACTATACTTCCTACTCGCAGGAAATACAAGGTTATACCGCGTCATTCACCAGAACGATACAATACTATTGAGGTGAACGATGATGCCGAATTCCGACTTGAAAGTACTTGGAGAAAAGGTTCGCAAGGAGCGCAGGCTGGCAGGTTTAACACAAGAACAACTTGCTGAACGCTGCCATGTTTCAACGAAGCATATCGCCAACATTGAAAAAGGCAGCATGAATCCATCTTACGAAATTCTTTTGGCGATTGCTCGTGTTTTGCCGGTTTCGCTTGATGCGCTGATTACTCCGGGGATGGGCAAAACGGAAATAGAGTTAAAAGAGTTCAATCGAATCTATCTTTCCTGTCCAGAAGCGGTGCGAGAAACCTTAATGGACTCGACCCGCACACTGGCAAAGCATCTGACAGAGTTTTACAGTAAGATTGAAAATCCCTGAAAATGTTTTGCTTGTGGTACAGTATAGCACATTTTTCAAAGTCACTATACCAAAACGAACCCAAAAGCAAACCAATTTCATACCAATTCAGTCGATTCCCAAGCTGATCTGAATCTCTGTTTCCAAATCATTTGCCAATGCCGTATACAGTTCTTGTGGTGTTCGGCAAAGAATCGCATTGAAATTGATGGGATCACCCTCATTGAAAAGCCTTACATATCCCCAGCGGCATGGAACAACGTCCAAATAGGTCGCAGACTCTAAAAAGCTATGGAAGTGAGTCAATACTTCTTCAAACGTTCGCATGGTTCGACCTCCTGAATTAAGTTATCTCTATTTTAGAATATTCTTGGTCATCTATGCAAGGATGCCGATTTTGTACAGCACAGAAAACGATAAAGCCATACCGAAGAATCCTACTAGGATCTCACGGTATGGCTTTTATTACAGATTGCGATTCAATCGCACCGATTCCGATGATGGGACAAATTGATATCCAATGTTGGAAACCGTTTTAATATAACGGGGGTGATCTTTGTCATCCTCTATTTTCTGGCGGATTCGACCGATCGTGCTGGTGACGGCTCTCAAATAGCTTTCGCTGTCCTTATGCCAGACTGCTTCAAAGATCTGCTCCTTTGTAAACAGTTTGCCCGGATGCTGTGCCATCAAACTCAAAACACCGTATTCATAACGACTCATGTACACCTCCGTTCCGTGTTTGAAAACACGGTGGTGTTCCAAGTTGATTTCCAGATTGGGACGGCTCAGAGCGTCTGTGGGATTCCGCATCAGATCGACCCATTCAAAAATCGTCTGCTCTTGCGGTGGGCAGCGATCCTTCGTAATGCGAACAACAACTTCGATTTTTTTGCATACAATAGATAATCCTCCCCCCAAAAAACGAAAGCTATATCACTCGATACGGAAAACCGGGTGTAACGTGCTTTTCCGCATTGACCGTGCACTACGATGCCGTGTGCTTTAGCCGCCGTCGTTTTTGGAATCCCGAAAGTTCAGAGCTGCCATCAGGCATCCAAACGCACCCGCCCAGAGAAGGCCGGTATAGAGCCATCCTTGGAGAATGGCGAAAATCCCCTCTGCGATCAGCAGCAGGATGCCAGCCGTTAACAGCAGACGTGCCGGTAACTGCTCCATCTTAGGTATCCCTTTCTGTGCGAAGATAGTGCTGCACCCGGTGGACGTCCCCGGAACGAACTGCAATGTACCACAAGGATTGAGTCACTGCTCCGGTAGGCATTGGTGTATTCAGCGGCACCAGAAGCAGTGCCGCCCGCACCTTGTAGGGAATATTGTTTTCCGCCATACGACGGCTTTTTTCTTTTGCCGTCGCTCGGCAGATACTTCTTATTTAATACTTTTCTTAAACAATAACCATGTGCTGATGAAGTGGCAAATCAATAGCAAAGCAAGAATGCTTACCGTCGTACTGATTTGTGACATCAATGCGCCGAAACCAATATAGGCAGAGATTTCTGCGGAGATCGTTTGAATAAAATAAATTATGACCATTGTGGACACGATGATGGCGACAACGATTGGCAGTCCAAACCAGATGCCTAATTGTTTCAATACCAGTTTACCTATGTGAGTATCCTCCACACCCAATTTGCGAAGTACCGAGAAGCGATATTTATATTGGCTTGCATCCAAAAGTTGCTGCAAAGATAACACCGTAAGACAAATTACCATCAGCACAACAGCTGCATAGAGCATAGACGCCTGTAAAACAAAATTACTTGCTTTTGTGGTATTGACT
>OMCD01001161.1_pt1 | contig 16900 bp, 2 predicted proteins | sample 1674171 | NCBI WGS metagenome assembly OMCD01 (sample SAMEA103958149, study PRJEB25191) | human gut metagenome | biome: human-associated habitat [ENVO:00009003]; feature: intestine environment [ENVO:2100002]; material: feces | place: Germany | collected 2013/2015
CGAACGTGACGCTACCGTCCGCGGCGTTCTTGGCGGTCGACATGACCTTGCCGTCCCGGCTCTTGAGCTCAAAGCTAAACTGGCCCGCCTTGAGCTCGGCGCCCTTGAGCACCTTGGCGGCGCCCAGCTTGAGGGTGACGGGCGCGGCCTCGTAGTCGTTGGTGAACGTCACCGAGTCGCCGCCCGTGGGATTGCCCTCGGCATCCGCCAGCTCGTGCTTGACGGCGAGCGTGCCGTTACCGGCGTCGACAACCGTCGTGCGCACGCGGTACGTCGCCCTGTCGTACGTCACGCCGCCCGCCGTGCCGGCGACCTCGCGCAGCTCATAGCTGTGCGTGCCGGGCGCGGTGTAGGTGACGGGGCTGAGCACGACCGTGCCGTCGGCGACGTTCTTGCCCGTCGCCGCAACGCTCTCGCTGCCGTCGACGGCAATCTCGACCAGCTGGAACTCGAACTCGCCCTCGGCCAGGTCACGGCCCTTAAGCTTCTTGTTCACCTTGATCTGGTCGGTGACGGAGCTCGGCGTCGGGTTCACGACGTAGGTGTTGGTGAACTCGAACGCGCCCTTGCCCTCGGGCGTGCCCTCTGCGGGCAGGACCTCCGCGGCGAGCGTGCCCGCGTTGGTGTCCTCGACCACCTTGACCGTGAAGGTCCTGATCGCCGTCGCGTCATTGACCACGCCGTCGACCGAGCCGGACTCGCTCACCCGATAGGCGAACGTCTTGGTGCGCAGGCCGTCGCCGTCGATCTCGACGTCATCGAGATCGCTCGGCTGCCTGAACGTGACGCTGCCCAGCTCGACGTTGCCGGCGGCGTCGTTGGTCGCCTCGGTCACTGTCTTGCCGGAGGCGTTGACCGGCGCGGGCGCGCCGTCCAGCGGCTCAATCTTAAAGGTGTACTTGCCCTCGATGTCAGCCTGCGTGAGGCCGAGACCGGCCTGGACGAGCGCCAGCGTCTTGGTGCCCGCAAGGTCGACTGTCGCCTCGTTGGTGCCGTAGCCGTTCACAAACGACAGCGTGCCGTCGGAGCCCTCGGGGTAGGTCACGGCAGTGTCCAGCCCGCCCTTGCCGTTATCGGTCACCTTGACCGTGATGTCGAAGCTCGAGGCGGTCGCCGTCACGCCCGCGGGCAGCGCCGCCGTGTCCTCGGAAACGGTATAGGGGATGGACCAGGAGCCGTCGGCCGCCTTGGTGGCGGTGCCGTCCTTCACCATCTGCTCGAGCGAGCCGGTGGTGTAAGCGATGGGCGAGAATGTGAGCGCCGCGGCCTCGCCGTCGCCGGAGGCCCAGTTGGACGCGGTCGCGACCGGGTTGCCCTGGGCATCGCGGACGGAGAACGAGAACTCGCCTGCCGCCGCGGCGCGGCCCGTCAGCGTCTTGGTGGCGTTAATTGCAACGCTGCCCTCGCCGCCGAGCACGCCGGTGGCCTCGTAGGAGTTCTGGAACGCGACCGTCACGGGCGCGGGCGCCGCCGCGGCGTCATCCGCCGTGGAGACCTCGCTGCGTGCGACCTCGACACCGTCCTTGACAACCGTGGTCGTGACCGTGAGCCTGCCCGTCGCGGCGTCGTAGCCGGGCGCGATGGTCACCGTGCACGGCGCGGTGTCGTTGGTGTAGCCCTCGCCGCCGAGCTTGGTCTCGGTGACGGTGAAGCTGTAGACCTTGCCTGCATCGGCGTCGGTGAACTTCACGTCGCTGCCCGCAGCACCGCCGATGAGGTCGACCAGATCGGCCTCTCCGTCGTTGGCCGCGGTCACGGCGTAGGCGTCCTTGTCGGTCTTGAGGCCGAGCTTGGCGGCCGTCTCGGCGTCGGCGGTCACGGTGAAGGCGAACTGCCCCGCCTCCATGGCGCGGCCGGAGAGCGTCTTGGACAGGCGCACGCCCGCGCGGGCCGAGTAGTCGAGCTCGGTCGTGTAGGTGTTCACGAAGTCGCCGCCGCTCGCCTGTGCGATCGCAGGCGTCGAGGCCGTGAGGTTGCCGGAGCCGTCGTCGGTCACGGTCACCGTCATCGTGGCGACGTGGCCGTCGTAGGCCACACCGGCGATGGCCGAACCGTCATCGGGCCTGACCTCGCGCACCGTGTAGGTGAAGGTCTTGGCGCGCACGCGCTTGCCGCCGACCTCCGCGAACCCGGCGTCCTTGATGTCGTTAAGCGTGTAGCGGATAGGGTCGAAGTCGAAGGCGACCCTATCGCCCGCCTTGGTGCCGGCGGCGGCCGTCACGCTGACGGTCTTGGAGCCGTCGGTAGACCCCTCGGGCATGGGGGCGCCGCCCTCGCCCGTAAGCGTGAACTGGAAGCTATCGCCCTCAGCCCAGTCGCGGCCCTTGAGCGTCTTGGTGAAGAGCCCCGCGGTGGAGACGTCTCTGCCCTCGGTGGCCGTTCCGTACGTGTTGGTGAATGCGACGGTCGCGCCGTCCTCGGTCACGGCGCCTTCGGCCTTGGAGCCGTCGGCCCCGTTGACCGTGGTCGTGTAGCCCTCGGCGGCATCCTCGGTCACGGTGTAGCGCACGCCCACGGGCAGGCCGGCAACGGTCTTCCCCTCGCCGTCCTTGAGCGTAAAGGTCGCCTTGCCGTCCGCGAACGTCACGGCGTGCTTGCCCTTGCCGAAGGTGCCGGAGACGGGCTCGCCGTCCCCGTCGGCCAGCGCGACCGCAAAGCCGAACTCGCGCTGGCTGTCGCCGCCGACGACCGTCTTCTTGACGGTGAGGCCGCCCTTGCGGGACACGTTGTTATGGGTCGTGTTGGTCTGCGACTCGTTCTCGCCCACCTTGACCGTTGCGGTATTGGCGATGTCGTCGACCACGGCGGCATCGGCGGAGACCTTCACGTCAAAGCTGAGCGTGCCCGTGGCGCCCGCAGCCTGCTCGCCGAGCGACCAGGTAAGGGTGCGCGTCGCGGCGTCGTAGGTGGCGTTTTCGGCGGCAGTGCCCTCGACGTAGTCAACGCCCTTGGGCAGGACATCGGTCACCGTCACGTCGGCTGCCCGCGCGGCGCCATTCTCGTCGACGCTGCTATTGGCCCAGCCGATGGTATAGGTGAGGGTATCGCCCACGCCCACCGGCTTGCCATCCACATCGACCTTGGCACCCGAGACGTCCGCCTTGGTGACGGTCTTGGTGTTGTCGTGCGGCGTGAAGGTGTTGGTAAAAGTCTTCTTGCCCCGCTCGTTGGAGATCTCGGCCTTAAGGCCGGCACCGGCCTGAGTCACTGTGATGTCAAAGGTGTAGACATGCGCATCGTCCTCAATCAGGACATCGCCGCTTGCTTTCTCGGTCACGGTCGCGTGGTAGGTACCCAGATTGGTGAAACTGAGCTCGCCAAAGGAAACCTTGCCGTCCTTGTCATTCTTCGCCTCGGTTGGGTAGCCCTCGAGCACATTGCCCGCACCGTCGGTGATGGAGAGCTCGAAGGTGAACTCCCCCTCCTGGAGGCCGGGCTTGCGGCCACCCGCGAGCACCTTGGTGAGCTCGGGGACGGACGCCGTGGCGGGGACGGGGTCGAAGGTGTTGGTGAAAGCGGCGGAGGAGACCTGGTCCGCCGCGATGGAGCCCTCGGCCCCGTTCACCGCGACCTTGTAGCCAGCGGCGGCATGTTCGGCCACCGTGTAGGCGGTCCCCGCGGGCAGCCCCGTGATCCTCGCCTTCTGGCCTCCCTTGAGCTTGAGGGTCGCCTTGCCGTCCTTGAACGTCGCGTCACCGTAGGCGCCGGACACGCCGTGGCCCGCGGCATCAGTGGCCTCGACCACAAACTTAAATATCTTGTCCGCGTCGACCGCCAGGCCCTCGCGCGCCACGACGGTCTTGGAGACGTCAAGTTCGCCCGTCTTCACGGTGTTGGTGAATGCGACGGTCGCGCCGTCCTCGGTCACGGCGCCCTCGGCCTTGGAGCCGTCGGCCCCGTTGACCGTGGTCGTGTAGCCCTCGGCGGCGTCCTCGGTCACGGTGTAGTGCGCGCCCACGGGCAGGCCGGCGACGGTCTTCTCCCCGCCGTCCTTGAGCGTGAAGGTCGCCTTGCCGTCCGTGAACGTCACGGCGCGCTCGCCCTTGCCGAAGGTGCCGGAGACGGGCTCGCCGTCCCCGTCGGCCAGCGCGACCGCAAAGCCGAACTCGCGCTGGCTGTCGCCGCCGACGACCGTCTTCTTGACGGTGAGGCTGCCGGTCTTGGCGGTGTTGGTAAAGACCGCCGCCTCGACCGTGCGCTCAGCAGCGTCGCCCGCATCGTCAGTCAGCTGTGCAATCTTGGTCTTGGCAGACAGCTTGCCGACGCCGCTGTCGGTCACCGTGACGGCGGCGCGATAGGTGGCCTTCGAGAACGTGAGCGCCGTCTCGTCACCCGTCTGCTCGGCAATCACATAGGTATAGATACCGGGCTTGGTGTACTCGATAGCACCGAAGTTGCCGACCTGGGCATCCTTGTGCAACTCAATCGTCGACACGCCCTCCTTGGCGCCCTTGGGCATGGGCGCCTCGCCCTGGGCAGCCAGCGTCATGGTAAAGACATCCGATGTCGTCCAGTTGCGTCCGGAGATCTTCTTTTGCACCTTAAAGGCGTTTTCCACCTTCGTGGACTCCACGCTGTAGACGTTGGTGAAGCCCACCTGCGTCGCCTGTCCGACGGTACCCTTCTGGGGGTTCGCCTTATCGGCAACCGCAAAGCCGTCCTCGCTCGTCATGAGCTCACCCTTGGAGTCGAGCTCCTGCACCTCGTAGTGCGTACCCGTGGGCAAGGTAACCGTGACGGAGCCGCCGGCCTTAAGCGCGATGGTGTCACCGCTCTTGATCTGTCCGCTTACATAAGTGCCGTTGGTGCCGCCAGGGCGACCGGCGAACGCAAAGGTGCCGGCCAGAGGCGTTGTGCCATCGGCCTGGTAGAGCAGCACCTTAAAGGTAAATGCCTTGTTGGGCGCGGTGATGCCTTCGGCGGCCGTGACCGTCTTGCTCAACGTCAGGCGCCCGTCAGAAACCTGATCGGTAGTGGTGTTGGTCTTGACGGCAGGGTTGTTGCCGACCGTCACCGACGCCTGGTTGGAGATGTCGCCCGAAGCGCCACCGCTCTTGAACGCGTCCTCGGTCACGCGGACCTTAAACTGAACCGTGCCCTCCTTGCCTGCGGGAACGCCCGCCAGCGTCCAGGTGAGATTGCCGTCGTTGTCCTTGGATGCGACATTCGCATGGTCACCCGCGAACTCCACGAACTCGGTTCCCGCGGGAACGGCATCGGTGATCTTCACCGTGGCAGACGCGCCCTCGGTGTTCTTGTAGCCGATGGTGTAGGTGAGCTCATCGCCCAGCTTAATGCCCGAGCCACTCGAATCCTGAGCATCACTCTCGGACTTCTTGGGCACGTAGTTGGTCGTGGTGCCGGTATAGCTCTTGTTGCCAACCCAAACGGTGGCAGTGTTATTGATGGTGTCGACAGCGCTTTGGGCGTCCTTCACAGCGTCCTCGGTAATCTTGACGCGCACGCGCACCGAACCGTGGCTGCCCGCGGGCTGCTCACCCAGATTCCAGGAAAGCGACTGACCGCTCGCAGCGCCCTTATCGGCATACTCGCCCTCAAAGGCCTCGAACACAACGCCGGCAGGAAGCTCGTCGGTCACGGTCACGCTGGCCGGAACCAAGTTGCCATTGGCATCGGCCTCGGTGTTGACCCAGTTAATGGTATAGACGTAGGAGTCGCCCACAGAGAGCAGTTGCCCGTCGATGTCAACATTGGGCTCTGCGACTGTGCCGATCGTCTTGACCTTGTCATGCGTGTTGTGGAAAACGATCTTGCCGTTCTCGGTACCGTCGCGGTAGGTCACCCTGGGCGTCAGCGTGCCATCGTTGTTGTCAGTCACCTCGAGCAGCACCCGGCACGTCGCGGACGTGTCCACGGGACGCACGCCCTCGGACAGGTTGGTCAAGCGCTCCTTTGCCACCAGGTTAAAGCTGTAGGTGGTGGTGTGGTCGGCATTGTGACGCTTGGCGGCAATGTCATCGTTGACGGCGCCGGCAAGGTCAATCGTCTGCTCATGAGTTTCGCTGGTAGCATCGCCAAGCTTAAAGTTAACCTTACCAAAGTCGACCGTAGCGGTACCGTTCTTGGCCGCCTGAGTCGTGCCCTCATCCATCTTTTCGAGCGAGCCATCGGCCTTCTCGGCATACAGGTCAAACGTATACTGGCCAGCCTCGATCTTGTCGCCGGAATCCATTACCTTCTCGGCAGTAAGACCGTCAAATGTTCCGGTCGCAGCGTAGCTGTTGGTAAAGAACACCTGAGCCTTGGCAACACCGTTCTCGGAGCTAAAGGTCTTCGTATCGCGGGGCTCTTCAACTTCGTTGGCGTCATAGTGCTTGACCGTAGTCACGGTATAGAGCGAACCGTCACCGCGCTTCTTAACCGCGATCTCAACCATCCAATAGGTGGAGTCGTATTGATAGCCACCCTTGTTGCCCCTATTCTCGACAACCTTGTAGGTGAACGTCTTATCCGCATCTTCCGTCGCAAAGGTCAGGCCACCCAAAATGCCGGTATGGGACGTGTCATCGGCCTGCGGCTCATCGTTTGTCACGGTGAGCTTGCCATCATCTGCGCGCAGCAGCTTGTTGAGCTTGTCGGTTGCGGCGTCGTCTTTATCTTTACCTGTCACCGTAAAGCCAAACATGCCGGCATGCAGATCGTGGCCGCTGAGCGTCTTGACGAGCTCTAGGCCGCCCTGGAGCTCGTAACTCGTCGAGGTGCGATACCTATTGGTGAAGATGAAGCCTTCCGAGCCGGTCGCGCCATCGGCGCGGGCCACAAGCTTACCGCCCTCATCGGTTACGGTAATGGTCAGGACATAAGTGTGCGTGTCATACTTCCACTCGCCGAGACCGCCATTCGGGGCCAGCTCGTTAATCGCAAACGTATACGTGCCCGGCTTGTTAAAGGTAAGCTTCGAAAAGTCAATCTTTTCGTGCTCTCCGTCCTTGAGGCCCTCCTTCGTTTGTGTCTTCTCAACATAGCCGTTGTCCGCACTCATCGAAGAGCCGGTGATGAGCTTGCCGTTGATGGCAGCCTTGGTAGCATCGTCAGCCGCGGTCATGGCAAAGGTGAACTTGTCCGGAGCATCGGCACCGACAACCACCTTTGTCACGGACGGGGTGTAGGTTGCCGCCTCGGTGACCGTATAGGTGTTCTTGAATTTGACCGTCGCGACACCGGTGGACGTTGCACCAGACGGATAGATCCACTGGCCCTCGAGCTCGTCCTTGCCATCGACCTGCTTGCTTACCGCTGTCGTGACTCTAAGCGTACCGTCGCCGTTATCCGCCACGACAGCCTTAACCGTATGGACCGTCTTGTCGTACGTATAGCCCGTCGCCTTGTCGTCAATCTCACTCACCGTATAGGTGAACGTCTTGCCGGCATCATCCTGAGTGAAGGTCAGCCCGCCCGCAGGTACCAAACTCACGGTCTTGGGAGCATCGGGCTCGACATTTGCGGTCTCAAAGACCTTGCCATTCGTGGAAATGCCAACCTTGCTGGCAGATGTCTCGTCAGCAGGCTTGACGATATAACGGAACGTGCTCTTAGGCGAGCCAAAAATGGTCGCGTCCTTGGGATACGTCAGCGTCTTCTCGATCTGCAGACCGCCAGCGGCGCCATAGTCGAGACTTGCCTCATAGCGATTCACAAACGAGACGGCAGGCGTTGTGGCGCCGGCCTCACTTGCATCGTACTGCTGCACGTAGGTAGTCGAATCTTGCTTGAGCTGGACGATCTTTTCGTCCGTCAGCGCGCTCGCGTCGGCGCCGTCGCCCAGCAGCTCCGTCACACCCGCACCCTTGAGCACGGTCGTCACGGTGTAGAGCTTGGCAGGGTCGTTCTTGCGCGCAAGAACCTTGACGAGCACGATGGCATCGCCCGTGTAGCCGGTGTCATAGGTGTAGCCGGCAGCAGTAGCAGTAGGCTGGTTCTCGTAGATGCGATAGGCAAACGTACGCCCCAGATCCTGTTCCGTGAGCTCACGGGCAAAGAGCTTCTCTTTCCCGCTTGCGCCCATCACGGCGCTGGACACGCCGGCCCCCGCAGCCGTATTGGACAGGCTAGCCTCGGCGCCGTCGACCGACGTCTGAACGCCGTTGTACCAAAGGCCCGTCACGGCAAAGGTAAACTGGCCCGCGGTAGAGGCGCGACCCTCAAGAGTCTTGCTCACCGTCACGCCATCAAAGGTGCCCGATGCATGGTACGCGTTGGTAAAGGCAGCCTTGTCGGTTACGATCTTGTCCGCATCGGAGGCACCGGTGTTGGCGTAGGTCACGCTCGACACGCGTAGCTTGCCCGCGTGGTTGCCCGACTCGTCCAGGTCGGTCACCACGACGGTCGCGCGGGCGGTGTGCTTGTCCATGGACATGCCCGCCTGGCCATCCTGCGCAGCTTTCTCGGTAATGTTGAAGCTAAAGGTACCTGCACGGTTGAACGTCACGGTCGGGGCGGCTTCGGTGCCAAAGGAGAACGATGCCACGCGTCCCGACTCGGGCGTGCTGGCGACAGCTTGGTTGACGCCGACGACAACGGCCCCGTCCTCCACCGCCTGAGCAGTGGTCTTGCCCAAGCCGGTCACGTTAGCATCGTCCGTAGCGGCAGTGAGGTTAAAGGTATAGCCCTCACCCTGGTTCCAATCGCGACCGCTCACGGTCTTTTGGCCCTGCAGGATCACGCTCGTGGGGTCCACAATATATATATTGGTAAAGGAAGGTGTGACATCCGTGTCCAGCTGCTTTACCGAACCGTCTTCTGTAATCTCGTAGTACTCGATCGAAGTCTGGATGCCAGCACCCTTCTCGGCGTTGCGCACCACGGCGTAATAGACCGATCCATCGTAGGTCATGCCCGTAACGCTGCCGCGATTCTCGGCGAACTTGTAAACGTAGGCGCGTCCCGCATCCGCCTTGGCGGTATAGGAGATCGCCGGCCATGTCACCGTACCGTCGGCGTTGTTGCCCACGGTTGCGGTGTCGCCCTCGGCGCCCTGGGGCATGGGGGCCTTGATGCTCGTGTCGACCTTATCGGGATCGAACGCTGCATTGTCGTCTGCATAGCCGCCCACACGCTCGAGCTTAAAGCTAAAGGCGTTCTGGGAAAGCGGGAAACTCCCGGCGTTGTCGGTCAGGATCTTTTGGGCATGGATGATGATGCTATGTTCGTGCGTATCGTAGCGGTTGGTGAAGGTTGCGACCCTATCGGCAACATCCGTGTTGGTGTGGGTGCCCGCGTCGTTGCGCTCCTGCACCATCTTCACACTCTTAATGACAAGAGCGCCAGCCTGGTTGTCCTCCACCACGACCGTTGCGGTATAGACAGCAGCGGAGTAGCTCATGCCGTCTGCCCTGGCATCGGAACCGGGGATAACCTCCGAGATGGTATAGGTGTAGGTACCCGGCTTGGCATAGGTGATATTGCCAAACGTTGCCGTCTGGACTTTCTCGTTCAGCGCAATCGTCGACACGCCGTCCTCGGGCATTGGGGCACCGTCCTCAGGCGTAAGCTGCACGGTAAAGGAATCGCCATCGGCCCAATCGCGACCTTCGAGCACCTTCTTGGCGCTCAGACCGTCTTTGGCCTTAAGCGTTACCGAGCTGGCGCTGTAGTTGTTGGTGAACTCGAGTTTGTTGCTCGCAGGGATCTCCCCGTCCACGAGCGCTGCAATCTTGCCCTCGATGGTGTTGCCAGTTCCCGACTGCTCCTCGCCGCCGGCTTTGCGGCTCACGAGGCTAAAGCCAACCGGAAGCACCGACTCGTCGGCGGAGCCGGTCACGGTGTTGACGATACTCGCCAGCACGTCGCCGTTGGACGCCTCGCGCTTGGTGGTGAGCTCGCTCACGCTATAGCTGCTACCCTTCTTAAGGCCGTATACGCGGATGGTCTCGCCGGCCTTGATGGAGTGGGTATCGCCGTTCATGAGCGTAAAGGAGTTGCCCACGGATTTGCCGTCCGCATCGAACACATGCGCCTCGTAGCCCTTCTGGGACTCCGGCAGGGTGAACTTAAACGTAAATGTCAGATCCTTGTTATTCGCATCCTTAGTGGGTGCAGTAAGACCAGTATCTGCCGTCACCGTCTTGGTCACCTGCAGAGGTGCCACGCGACAATCGGTATACTGCACGGCCGTTGCCGTGGTAAAGAGATGATTGAGCTGGAGTGTGCCCAGCTTAGTACGGGTCTTGGAGGCATCGTCTATATATGCTGAATCGTCTTCTTGATAAAGAGCCATGCGGTTTACGCCCGTATCGGCAAAGATCGTCGCCAGCTGACCGTCGCGATCGCCACCATCCTCGACATAGCGCAGAATGGTCTTGGTGCCCTGCGCCGTTTTGTCATAGCGCATATGCATCAAGTTGCCCGCAAGAGAAGGCGTCACGCCTTGGGCTGTGCACGTCTGGCCCCATGTCAGGTTTCCGTTGGCGTCAACGGCCGCACTCTGCAGCTTGCCCTTGATGTGCGTAAGCGTATTGTCAATCGAGTCGGGGGAGCCAAACTGCGCCAGGGAGGCGATCAGCGAACCCGGGCCGCTCATGCTGAGCACGCCATCGTTCTCTTCGCCGGCGTCCACATATACGCCCGAGTCGTCCACGATTACCTTGGTGATGGTGTTGTTGATCTCATGGCCATCTGGACTTACAGACTCACGCAGGTAGTACGTACCCTTGATAAGGGGCGCATGCTTCGCCGAATCGAGCGGGAAGCATGCAGCACCCTTAATGTCATACGGATAGGTCATGCCGTTTGCCTGCACGGTGTCATACGGCTCGGCGCCCGATTTAATGGCATACGTGCTGGGGCTATCGCCGGTAACATCCTTGGCCTCGTACAGCTCAAACGTTGCGCCGTTCACGGGCTTGCCCAGGTCGTCAACCTTCTGCACAAACAGACGGTTCTGAACGTTGGTGAGGTGGATCACCGTAGAGAACTGCCTGTTTATCGTTTGATATTTGACCATAGAGGTGTTGCCGATGGTTGCCCCCGCCAGAGACGATGCCGTGGTGTGATACACCGCCACGGTATATTCCGCCTTCGACTTGTCTTCATCTTGCAGCATGGCGGCGTACGTCTCGATATCGCCAGGCAGCGACCTAACCGTTACCTCGTAGTCGCCCTTGGTGTTGACGCCAAAGACGCTCGTGTCCGCCGATTTGGCAGCCTCGACGGCGCCAGGGATGCCATGTGCGGAGCACAGCATGTAGCCATCGAGCGGATTGCCCGTGACTGCCGTCCATGCATTTTCGTCCGTGTCCGCCTTGCTTTTATCGGTGCGCTTGAGCACGACGGCAAAGGTCGTACCCGAGCTAATGGGTTTGTCCTTATTGTCTTTTGTTTCTTTGCTAAGGGAAATGGTCTCCTTGGCAGCCAGATAACCACCGTTGAGCCACATGCGGCTACCCGTCCATTGCGTTACGCCATCGGCCATGGTGACCGTCGTTTGCGGCGCGACCACCACGCCGCCCGAGCCGCTCGCCGCAGCCTCTTTGTACTGCAGATGCAGCTCACCTGACGTTGCGGTAGTCGATGAGGTCAGACTCGAGCGATATCCCGCGGGCAGGTCTGTCTCTTTGAGTACAAAGTAGTTATGTCCATCAGCATGCTGGTTATCAAATGAAAGGACGGAGCCGTCGTCCGACTTCAGAAGCACCAGCCGACCCTTATCGTCCGTCGTACCTTGAGCGATGGGATCGCCCTGCGTCTTCCAGCTGGCATCCGACTGATACAGCGCAAACTTGGCGTCCTGGACTGCCTCGCCGTTCTGATCGACCTTCTCGACCTCGGACGACGGCAGCGTGGTGAGATTGAACTTGAGCGACATATTCGATGCGCCCGCGCCGCGCTCCAGATAGAAGAAGCTCAGCGTGTGCTTGGAGCTGTTGAGGAAGGTGTTGCCGGAGAATCTTCTGTTTGAAGTATCTGCGCCGGCAGCTTGGAACATCGCCTTAATGGTGGTGTCTTGAATTGTCTTTTCGGGATCATTTGCATTGTCAACATGACCGACATGTACGGCACCGGTGGCGAAATTGATCTCGAGCGTCGCCTTCTCGTGGATGCCACCAAGATCGCCCACGAGCACGCCGTCGATATAGACCCAGACGTCGTCGTCACCCGAGAACTCAAAGATCATGTCGTTGCCATCGGTGGTCTTGCCGTTCGTCGGCTGGACGAACTCCGTAGTCATGGACATGCCAAAGTGATGGTTGAGGCTCGTGCTTCCATCAATGATCTGCTTAGGGGAGAGGCTGTTGCCCTTCTCATCAAAAACCTTGTCAGCCGAGTCGAAGGGGAAGAACTGGCCCAGATTTGCATCTGATACGCCGCCCTTATATACACCAGCCTTATTGTAGACGTCAAAGGAGTTAGTCGTGTAGTTATACACAGCATAGTTGCCGCGAGAACCATACGAGTCGTAAACGTAATAGCCCTTCTGGAGCTGGAAGAGGCCTTTCACGTCGTTGTAGACAGCCTTACCCTTTTGCCTGCCGTTTGCTTGGCTGTCGTTATTAAAGAGATAGGCCAGCGACTCGTCGGTGTACGTACCACTCGTGTTATAGGAGGTGTAGGTGCCAGCTTTGATTGACGGATAGCCATTTACCAGCGTGTTCTTCACAAATGAAAGACGTCCAAAGCCGCCAACGCCGCTTCTTCCCGTCCACTTATTAATGCCTGATCCGGCGCCGCCATTGAACTTGAGCTGGCGATCTTTGTTGATGCCGGTGTTGTTATTGCCATTATCGTTGTTTATGTTGACGGACTTATCGTTGTCGCCGTTCACGACCCAGTAGTCGAACAAATTGACCGTAGTGCCGGTGGGATTCACCGTCTGCACGGTGTGGTTGCTAAAGGGAACCGTTTGATCGGCCGACGCACTCGTCGCGCCAAACAAGAGCGCACACGCCGCCAGCGGGACGGTCAAAACCCTCAGGACACGCTTTACGGTATTGGTTTTCTTGTCAAAAGGCTTTAGCATTTCTCGAGCTCTCGCACACGCGCGATTCATGAAGGCCCTCCCCAATCCATGAGAACGGCAAGAAGCAGCTCGCTATATATGTGTGTCGTCCCCATCGATGCAAATATACGCCCCCCCCCGCGCAGAAACGCAAGGCAGGACATCGCTGCATGCTTAAAATTGTAGCAATTTGGGTGACCCGAAATTTCGCCTCGGGTTGCCACTCGGTCGTCAAATCGAACCATTCGCGCCATCGACATACCCCAGTAGGACAAATCGACCGGCAATCTTTATCCCCCACAACCCACAAAGTAGCTAATTTGGGACGGGGCTATTTTGACTACTTGGGCAATCAGATCGGCATGTAGTCAAAATAACCCCGCCCCAAAAAGACTGGTCTGACGCTGCGCCACGAAAAGGACCTATCTACTACGTTTTGGTCACAGGGGTCGACCATAGCCGGCTTTTTCGAAAATCGGCAAGCTTTCTACCTGCGGTTTTGTTTTTGCAAATTCCGGGATGGTCGAGGGTGGCCGGTTTAACGTAGTAGATGGCCGCATTTCGTGGCAAACGGTCCGACCAAAGACCCAAGGCAGCCAACCTCGAATGGCCATTCTCGAAGTTGCGGTGGAATACGGACTGAATTGGCACCTTAAAGGCAAAAACACTCCGTATTTCACCGCAACTTATAGGGAGATAGGCCTTAGAGGCGAGCGAGGTCATAGGCTTGGGCGGCCGACTCGCCGGCGCAGATGAGGTTGGCAGTGGCTTCCCGTGGTTCGAGCACCTGGTCGAGAGGCATGGGCTTGCGACAGATCGGCAGTACCAAGTCGATACCTTGCTCATATACCGCGTTCAGGTTGTCGGCACGACCGCCCACGACGGCGACCACCGGCTTGCCATATCGCTTCGCACGACGGGCCACGCCCACCGGTGCCTTTCCAGCGGCGGACTGTTCATCCATATTGCCCTCGCCCGTTATGACCAGGTCGACAACACGCACGCGCTCGTCAAACCCAATCAGATCGAGCACCGTCTCCACGCCCGAACGCAGCTCCGCCCCGAGCGCCAGCAGCGCGGCGCCCAGGCCGCCTGCGGCACCGGCACCGGGCACACCGAGCACCGAGCCAAATGTCCGTGCGCCCTCGGGTGTGCGCAGCAGCTTCTGGGCTCGCGCCCTAGCAATCGCCGTATCGAGCAGGCGACCGTAGCCGACCATCCAGCTGTCGTACTTGCCCAGGGCCTCGGCATCCCCCGTCGGTAGACCCTTCTGTCCACCGAACACTGCTAGGGCGCCTCGTCGTCCCACGAGCGGATTCTCGACATCGGAAAGCACGATGGCACGCGCGCCATTCAACGCCCGAAGCGCTGGTGTCAAATCGATACTCGCCACGTGTTCAAGGCCCGCGAGACCGGGGGCGATATTGCAGCCGCGCTCATCGACAAGGTGGGCGCCCAGCGCCTGCAGCATGCCAGCGCCACCGTCGTTGGTGGCACTGCCGCCCAGACCAATATAGATAGTCTTTGCTCCCGCACGGACTGCGCGAAGTATGAGCTCGCCCACGCCATAGGTCGAAGCTGCAAGCGCCGCCGATTCCGTGCAGGGCGAATACCCAATACCCGCCGCCTCGGCCATCTCAATTACAGCCGAGTCGTGCTCGTCGTCCACCAGCATCCGGGCAGACACGCGATCGCCCAAGGGGCCTGCAACCTCACAGGTCGAGAGCTCGCCACCGCGCGCGGCGATGGCGTCGAGCGTTCCCTCGCCACCGTCTGCCAGCGGCAATGCGCTCAGTTCGGCATCAGGCCACACACGGCGCACGCCTTCGGCAACGGCCTTCTCTGCCTGCGCGCTCGAAACGCTGCCCTTAAAGGAATCGATCGCCAACAGCACACGGCGGGGCCGCCGCTGCACGGGGCCATAGTTGAGCGTCTCGTCGGCGAGATCCCCAACACCCGCGAGCGCCTCGGCGTGGGCCGCATGTGCCTCAAGGTTCATACCACAATCGCAACCGACGCCGTCGACACTGCGCAATCCAGCAAAATAGCCGCTCAGCACCTCGCGGCACTCGTCTGCCAGCACGCCGGCGGTTACATTAAACCGATGGTTCAGGCGCGAATCGGCATTGAGGTCGTATAGCGAGCCCACTGCGCCTGCCTTGGCATCGGCCGCGCCGTAGACGCAACGCCCCACGCGCGCGTTAACCATAAGCCCTGCGCACATGCAGCAGGGCTCGAGCGTCACGTAGACCGTGCAATCGGAAAGGCGCCAGCGTCCAAGCGCCTGAGCGGCGGCACACAGGGCCGAAAACTCGGCATGAGCCGAAGGATCCTGGTCGAGTTCGCGGCGATTATGCGCCCTCGCGACAATCTCGCCCGCGCGTACCACCACGGCACCGATCGGCACCTCGCCCAGCGCAGCGGCGGCGCGCGCCTCCGCCAGCGCCTCGCGCATGAACTTCTCATCGATTCCGGTGCTCGTCATCGTTCGCCTTCCCTGTTGCAAATCCAAAACGATGCTATCATTACGACTCACGGAGAGATGGCAGAGCGGTTGAATGCGGCGGTCTTGAAAACCGTTGAGCGCGAGAGCGTTCCGGGGGTTCGAATCCCCCTCTCTCCGCCACCTTAGTGATTCACCGGCGTCATGGTGCGCTCAAACAGCGCATCGACCACGTCGGCTATCTCGGGTCGACGCTCGAGATCGTGACCCGACTCCCACCAATTTGTGAACAGTCGAATAATGCCACCGGCGATAAACTCCGATGTCGTCTCGAGTGAAACGGGCGCCAGGGCATCTTCGGCAAGCGAGCTCATCACACGCTCGCGGATGGAACGCGCAATACGGTCGCAAATCATGCCGGTCAGCATGCCCGACATGCTGCTCGCCAAAAGGTTATCCATGAGCTGCTCATGAGCCAGAATCATATTCATGGCATCGTCAAAGACCTCATGGCGAAGCGCCCGTACGTCATCAAGCGGCCCCGCGTCCGCTGCATCGGTCCGGTTTTGCGGCAAGCCCGTCATAAGCTCATCGATATAGAAGGCGAAGTAATCGTTTTTATCGCGAAAATGCTTATAGAACGTCGTGCGACGAATCAGGGCCCGGTCGCAAAGCGTGGCAACCGTCAAATCCTCAAACCGATGCTCTTCCAAAAGCTCGGTAAAGGCATCGAACAGGGCACGATAGGTTTTCTTGATGCGAAGGTCCATCCGTATCGCCATCCTCAAGGCGTAGACAGCATTCCTTAATTTGTCGCATATCTTACACCTGTACCACCCGTTCCATATTGGCGCCCCTCTCCCTGGTTGAAACATAACGCTTACCGGAAAGTTCGGCACCGCCAAAGGTTGCGGGTATACTAGATGCGTTATACCAACAACGGCCGGCGCAAGACGCCGCTGCCATTCGAAACGGAGACATCATGCTTCCCGTCATCATCGGTATCGTTGTTCTCGTTGTGATCGCCTGTGCCATCGCCGGCATCTACAACAACATGGTCACCAAGCGCAATCGCATCGATAACGCTTGGCAGAACATCGACACGCAGCTGCAGCGCCGCAACGACCTGATCCCTAACCTGGTCGAGACCGTCAAGGGCTACGCCAAGCACGAGCAGGACACGCTCGCCGCCGTAGTCAACGCACGCAACGCCGCCGTGAGCGCCACCACCCCCGAGGCCAAGATGGAAGCGGACAACGTGCTGACCGGTGCGCTGCGCCAGCTCTTTGCCGTCGCCGAGGCCTACCCCGACCTTAAAGCGAACACCAACTTTACGCAGCTCCAGTCCACACTCGAGGACACCGAGAACAAGGTGAGCTACGCGCGCCAGAGCTACAACGACTGCGTGCTCAGCTACAACAACGCCATTCAGACGTTCCCGGCTGTTATCTTTGCCGGCATCTTCCAGTTTAAGGAGCGCCAGGGCTTCGAGGCCGCCGAAG
>OMCD01001185.1_pt1 | contig 16644 bp, 10 predicted proteins | sample 1674171 | NCBI WGS metagenome assembly OMCD01 (sample SAMEA103958149, study PRJEB25191) | human gut metagenome | biome: human-associated habitat [ENVO:00009003]; feature: intestine environment [ENVO:2100002]; material: feces | place: Germany | collected 2013/2015
GCCGGTATCGGACTTCTTTGCTTTTGTAACGGCAGCGGTGGCATTGTGGATATATAATACCCGGTTATCTGTCAAGAGCAGATTTACGAAAGATTAAAAGATTATAGGAAAAAGAAAAGGAGAAGCCATACCTCTCCTTTTACGCTAATTTAAAATTGAAGTGTTTATAAAATCACTTTATAAAGATACAGCATCCAGAAGCCGATGTCAAGTATTTCGGGATATTTCATTCACTCTTGATGCTATTTACCGGATTCTCATTGGCAACATGCCATGATTTCATCACTACACATCCCACGATAAATGCAAGCAACAAAAAGCCGATACTGATATATCCGACGATAGGCAGTAGCACCACATCACTAAACTGGCTGATCCAGATTTGCCCTACCTCGTAAGCTACAAATGTTCCAAGCACTACAGACGGTATGGAAATCCAAAGCACATCACGCGACAGCAATCGCAATATACCGGATGTTTCCGCTCCATTCACCTTACGAATGGCAATCTCTTTGGAACGTAAACGTATTTCATCATCCACATATCCCACCAGCCCCATCAAAATGATAAAAAGAATGGTGACAGATGCCCATAAAGTGACATCACGGAAGACACGCACAGATTCGGCATAATTGTCCAACATTTGCTCCATAGAACGAAATACAAGGTCATCTTGCGGATATAGACGGCTCATATCCTCGTTCAATCGGCGCAGGTTGTCATCAAACGGTTCTTTAAGGCGGGCCTCCAGACAAAAGGCTGTGAAAGATGCCTTTAACAAGCAAAGTAGCTTCATGCCTCCAGAAATCGTATGACACAGTCTTACCTATGGGATTTTCATCACCAAATACCTGCCGTACTGCCGTTTCTGAAAGGAAAACTACATCTGGATTCGCTAAATCCTGCGGATTTCCTTTCACTACATCCAAACCGAGAACAGAAAAATAGAGCGTATCAGCAACCACAGTCTTCAATTCCAACGGACGGTTGCCCAACTTATATTTGTCACCAAACAGTGAACAACTGACCGTAGCTCCTTGTACCTTATCAGAAAATTCTTCAGCTATCACATTAGGAACCGGAATAATAGTGTAGGAACTTTCTCCCCCTTCCAACACTCCATTTTTCAACCAACCCGTCTTCACAATATAAAGGTTATCCGAATCATGATAAAAGTTATCAAAACTCAACTCGAATGCAATCCGTGCAAATAGAAATACAGACATCAGCAGTCCCAATGCCAAAGATACAATCTTAATGGCATTGGAACCTTGCTTGTGCAACAAGCTTTGTAATGTATAATAAATGTGCCGCCTCATAATTTCCTGAAGTTATTTTTTATTCGCTCTTAATGCTCTTTACCGGATTCTCATTGGCTATATGCCATGCTTTGACTACCACCACCAATACAATGAGTGCCAGCAAACAAATGCCCAACAGCACAAACCATCCAACGGAAAGTAAGGAGCTGTCCGGAAACTGCTCCATCCAGATACCCGAAATATACCAAGCAAAGACAATTCCAATAATCACAGCACCGACAGCTACCTTTAGAATGCCTACCGATAGTAAACGGAGAATATCAAAAGCCTCTCCTCCATTCACCTTACGGACGGCAATCTCTTTGGAACGGCGCTGTGTCTCGTCACTGACGTAGCCTATCAAACCCATCAGGACGATAAACAAAATGCAAATACTCGTAGCACACACTATGTTCCGAAACCGCAATACACTTTCATTCTTCACTTCACGTATCCGTTCATAGGTCTCAAACTCCAACGAGCAAGTAGGGAATGCCTCGCTCACCATTTCGTTCAACCGCTTTACATTCTCCTCCACCGGTCCCTTCATACGGACGTTGAACACGCGTACACCTTTTTCATTATAGATAAAAGCCGTATTTGTCAGTTCTTCAAAGAAACCCATATTGCGAATATCATCTACCACTCCTACCACCGTAATCGGTCCGTCCATTTTCATCCAAGAGAGGTCGATGGGTATTTTCTTCCCTATGGACTCATTACTCCATTTCATCGTTTCCACCATCTTCCTGCCTACCACCGCTTCACCTTCATGCTGCGGCCACTAACCCTCTACCAATTCCATACCCATTACCTCCGGAAAATCTTTTCCGATGAACTGATAATGCAGTAGGTCAATGGAATTGCCTTGTACATTCCTCAACATAGCGGTATTGTACGTTTGCAGCATACCGAATGTTGTGAATGCTACAGCTTCCACATAAGGCTCCCTACAAATGGCATCGGCTACATTCCTACCCAGTTTCATATCTCCCGACAAGTCCGCCATGACAAGTCCGGACGTACGGAACCCCACACTACGCTTCATCAAATCGCGGTACTGCAAAACGGTAGTAAACAGCATGCCCAATATAAAGGCAACACCCGCAAACTGCACAAACAGCAGTCCCCGCTTCCACGAACGCTTGTTTTCCGTATAACGGCGGAAAACCTGTGTCACGGGGATGCGGGCATACATATATCCCGGCAGAACACCTGCCACCAGAAAAAGCAGCAATACCGTCAATACCGGCACATACATGTTCTCCATAGTGAATACATCAGCCAGACGGGAACCAACCATATCCTGAATAATGTCACTGAACAAGTGCATCAGCAACACACAACAGCCCACAGACACCAACACAATCAATCCCGTTTCCCACATGAACAAACCTAATATATGCCCGCTACTTGCACCACAGCATTTATGTACTCCTACAGATTTGGCACGGCGATTTATGGAGGCAATGGCAGCCAGCACATAATTCATGATGGAAACAAAGAAAATGGAGAAACCCAATACCCCCAGAATCAATAGCCTACGTATATTATCCGGATAACTGAGATAGACATCGGGCAATGCCATTACACTGAATTCCAGATATTCCGTATCTCCCAGACGAGTGTCCATAAACTGCTCCACAGCTTTCTGTATTCCTTGATTCATAATGGACACGTCCTCCGCATGCTTCAAACGGAAAAGAATATAATAAATATTGTTCTGCTTCCACGTTCCTCTACCGTAACGCCACTCAAAGGCCTCCAATGAAAGTAATACATTATGCGGCAATATAGTATTCCCCGGTACATCCTGGTAAACACCCCGCACTGTCACATTAAACTCTTTCTCCACCGAAATTTCTTTCCCTATAGGGTCCTCATCGCCAAATAATTCATGAGCCTTGCTTTGTGAAAGAAAGGCATTGTTGCCGTTTATCAAGTCATGCGGGTCTCCTTTCAGTACTTGCAGCCCTACTGTCTGCAAATAAAGTGTATCAGCAAACAAAACTTGCACATCGTCCAGATGCTTATTGTTTACGTACAGCCTTGGCTGCCAAAAATCAACAGCCCGGCTGGCACATTCCACCAAATCCGGAAACGTCTCCCAAATGTCGGTAGCAGCCGGACGAAAAGTACCATTGTCATATTCCTCAGACGGAACACCGTCCTTCACACTTTGCAGACGCAGCAACGCCACCCGTTCCGGCTCTTTGTAGAAGCTCTCGTAACTCAGTTCATAAGCAATCTGAGAAAAAAGAAGAATGCCCACCAACAAGCCCAAGGTCAGAGAGAAGAGTTTGACGAAATTTCCCCCGCGACCGCGCAGCAATGTTTGTATCGTATAATATAGTTGTCTCATAATATCATTTCAATTTACTCTTCTCGTCCATAATCAAATATAATTAAAGTTTATTCACTCTTGATACTGTCTACCGGATTCTCATTGGCAATCCGCCATGCCTTGAATACTACACAACCGATGATGAACAATAGTACAATGCATGCAATAAGCAAGAATCCACAGATACTAAAATCCACTCCCTCCACAAACTGCTCTATCCAGACACCGCCTATATACCAGGCTCCCAGCCCTCCAAGAAAAACGGCCGGCAAGGATATCCAGAATATATCCTTCGAGAAAAGCCGGAGAATGGATGACGCTTCCGCACCATTCACTTTACGGATGGCAATTTCCTTGCTGCGGCGTTGTATCTCGTCATTGATGTAGCCAATCAACCCCATTAACGTAACAAAAAGGATGGTTATGGCAGCCAGTAAAGCTGCATTACGGAAATCCGTGACGGTACTGTTCTGGTCGTCAATGACCTTGTGAAACGAGGAAAATACAATGTCACGGGTAGGAAACAGCTTTTCCATGTCTTCATTCAAACGCTTGAGGTTATCGTCAAAAGGCTCTTTCAGACGTAATTGGATGTTTCCGGAAAATCGGTCAAGATAAGTTGCATACATAGGTTGCACCGCCACATAAGCGGCATTGGATGTGGCAAAGTCTTTCAGTACACCTACAATATTGCCCGCTATGCGATCGCCGTTGCGCACTTGCCTGCCTATCGGTTTATCTTCCCAATGCATCATTTTCAAAAATGTTTCATTGACCAATATCTGCCCAGGAGCATCCATATTCTTGCCTTCCGCAAATTCCAACTTCATAAACGGGGCATAGTCCTTGCCAAATTCCACCCAACGCATGCTCATCCACTGCCCGTTATCAGTCGTAACCCCTTCTCCACTCAATCCGTCTGTAAGAAGATTACCGCTACAAGCTCCATCTTCCACATAAGGCAAAGAAAGCATCACACTACGATTTGCATCGCTTTCCGCATCCGAGTCAAAGGATACGCCCGAAGCATAAGCCACCCGGTGGTAATCGAATCCACGTTCTTTATTGGTGATGTAATGGCTCTGCATAAGCACCAGCCCCAACAAACCGAAAATAAAGGAGGTACCGGCAAACTGCACAAACAAGAGCGGACGTTTCCAGCCTTTCTTGCCTTCAGTGTACCGGCGGAAAACCTGCGTCACCGGAATGCGGGCAAAAAGCTGCCCGGGCAACATGCCGCCTATCATAAACAAAATGACTATCACTGAAAGCGGTGCCCAAATGTTTTCCCAAGAGAAAAGACCAGCAAGACTAACGTCGAGCATGTCCTCCAACGGCTCACGGAAATTAAATAGAAGCAGCGCTACAAGCAGCAAGGAAGAAAGCATGATGACTCCGGTCTCCCATAAGAACATACCGAAAATAGTTCCCGTATTTGCCCCACTACATTTATGTACGCCTATAGCTTTGGCACGACGGTTCATGGCTGAGATGGAAATAAGCACATAATTCATCGCCACAATAAAAAGTATGGCGGTTCCCAGCGTCAACAGAATCCATACCATACGCATGGTACTGATACCAAATTCCATACGATAGTCCTTTATCGGGACCAGACAGACAAACACATCATCGCTCTTGCGCACCTGCTCGGCAAGTTTCTCTATTCGGGTGTTCACATCGTCCAGTTGCACCCCCGGGCGCAGACGGACAAAGGACATATAGCTGTCTCCACCTCCCCACCCCCAGTATCCCCAATGATGCTTGAAGGAGGTAGCCAGAGACATCACGACACCACTTCCATAGAAACTGGAGTTTTCGGGAAAATCTTCAAAAATGCCCTTCACGGTCATTGGCATCTGTTTGTTATAGACCACCGTCTGCCCGATGGGATTCTTATCGGCAAACATGCTGCCGGCCAGCTCCCTGCTGATGAAGACCACCTCCGGATTATTCAGCTCGCGAGGGTCTCCACTGACAACATCAATGCCCATAGTGGCAAAGAAACAAGAATCGGCCGTCATGGCATTGGTCTGGAAACGGCGTTCATTGGCAAACCAAGCCGAATTGCTCCACCATTGCTGGGTGACGGTAACACTCTCCACCTCGTCAGGCAGGTTTTCGGCAATGGTACCAGCCACCGGTCCAAGAGTTATATGCGAAGGATGATACTCGTTGTTGTAATACCATACTGTTTTGACAAGACACAAACGTTCATGGTCCTTGTAGCAGGTATCATAATTGAGCTCGAATGCCTGACGGGAAAAAATGAGGATACTGACTGCCAACCCCAGTCCCAGAGAAACAATCTTGATGAGGTTGGAGCCTTTTCCTCGTATCAGTGTCTGAAGAGTGTAATATAGTTGTCTCATGAAAGTTGTTTTAAAAGTCTGTTACAAATCCTGCGCTGCCACACTTGCCACCACACTACCGTCGAAAAGATGTATCGTGCGGTGTGCAAACGAGGCGTCGTGCTGGCTGTGGGTCACCATAATAATCGTAGTACCCTCTTTATTCAGTTCTGTCAACAGATTCATCACCTCAGCTCCGTTCTTGGAGTCCAAGTTACCGGTAGGCTCATCGGCGAGTATCAGCTTGGGATTGGTTACGACCGCACGGGCTATCGCCACACGCTGCTGCTGACCGCCGGAAAGCTGTTGCGGGAAGTGTTTGGCACGGTGGCTGATGTTCATCCGCTTCAGAATATCCTCTACCATGCGTTTGCGCTCACTTGCCTTCACGCCGAGGTACGTAAGGGGAAGTTCCACATTCTCGTAGACGTTCAGTTCGTCTATCAGGTTGAAGCTCTGGAACACGAATCCCAGCTTGCCCTTGCGCACACGGGTACGTTCCTTTTCCTTCAAGTCCGCTACTTCCTGACCGAGCAGCTTGTAACTGCCCTCCGTAGGATTGTCCAGCAGCCCGAGGATGTTCAGCAAGGTGGACTTGCCGCAACCTGACGGTCCCATAATGGCTACAAACTCCCCCTCCTTTACATCGAGGCTGACGTGGTTCAATGCTACTGTCTCTACTTCCGAAGTACGGAATACTTTGCTGATGTTGTTAATTTCAATCATGATATTCTATGTATTAATATTATTATCATTCGCTCTTAATGCTGTTTACCGGATTCTCGTTCGCTATCCGCCAGGACTTCCAAAGTACGCAGGCTACGATAATCACCAAATTGGCCATCACTACCAGTACGTATACTGCCCAACTGATGGGAATACGCTCCGCAAACTGTTCCATCCACATTCCGTTGACATACCATGCCAATACCGTACCGATGACAACTGCCGGAGCCGCCACCACAAGTACATCCCTCGACAGCATTTCCAAGATACTGGAAGCCTCTGCACCGTTCACTTTGCGGATGGCAATCTCCTTGCTGCGGCGGCGTACCTCGTCGGTGGTATAACCAATCAGTCCCATCAGCATGATGAAGAACATGGTCACTGCCGCCATCAAAGTGGCATTACGGAATACACGGACAGAATTATAACTATTCTCTATTCTTTTCTCATAGCCGGTAAAGTCAATAGTCTGGTCATGGAAAGCCTCGGCTACATCGTGGTTCAACTTCTGCAGATTTTCGGTAAAGGGTTCTTTCAAACGGACATGTACCGTTCCATAAAAATTCTTGTTTCCCCGGGCTATGAAAGGCATCTTCTCGGTTCTGAAACTCTCTATCTGGAAATCCTTCAACTGCCCTACGACCTTGAATGTATTCCCTTCGGTATATACCGTACGGCCCACGACGTCGTCTCCCCAACGCATCATCTCGGCAAAGGTTTCGTTCACCACGACTTCCTCTTTATCGCGCGCCATACGTCCCGTCTTCATAGTCATGCCCATCAAGGCAGGAAAATCCTCGCGCATGAAATAAGAAGAGCGGCAAGAGAACAGTGCCTGCCCGCTCTCACTATGAATCATCGAACCGCTATATCCACTAATGGGTGTGCTGTTGGCGCTGGACACCGCTTCCACGTAGGGCAATCCCTTGAAGAACTGATAAGCTGCGTCACGCGTCGCTTCATTATCCCAGTAGGCATTACCTATGGCTATCTGCTTGGGATTATACCCCATATCCTTTTTCAGTACATACTGATATTGCGACATCACCACACACATCAATCCACTGATGAATGCCACGCCTGCAAACTGGACAAACAGCAACGGACGCTTCCACCCCTTTTTCCCCTCGGTATAGCGGCAGAACACCTGCGACACGGGAATACGCGCAAAGAGCCGGCCCGGCAACACGCCTCCCACTATAAACAGCAGAAGCACTACCGACAACGGTACCCAGATACGCTCCGGAGCCAACAAGGTGGAGAGCTTTACAACGACCGTGTCTTCCACAAAATCGCGGAAGTTGAGCATTATCAACGCCATCAGCAGCAATGCCGCCACAATGATGATACCCGTTTCCAGCAAAAACATGCTGAAAACCGTGCCACCGCTCGCACCGCTGCATTTATGTACGCCTACCGACTTGGCGCGGTAGCTCAAAGAGGAAATGGAAATCAGCACATAGTTCAACGCCGCAATGAAAAGAATGGCAAAACCAAGAATGCTCATGATGACACGCATCCGCTGCACATCATCATAATTGCGGTATGTATCACGGATGGGCTGCACAAAAGCCGTGTAACCGTACTCTTTCTTATCTTCTGCCGGGCGATATTTGTCTATCATGGCATCAATACGCGCATTGACAACAGATTTGTCGGCACCGGGACGGAAACGGATAAACTCTACCCAACTGTCTCCCCCGCTCCACGAGTAGTTATTCCAGTTGCGGCTCCACAAGGTAGGCATCGAGATAACCGCTTCCGGATTGATTGTGGCGTTCTCAGGCAAATTGGCATAGATTCCCTTCACCGTCAGGTCAAACTGATGGTCATAATTAAGCGTTTTCCCTATAGGATTCTCCTCACCGAACACTTTCCTTGCAAAGCGTTCACTCAAGAAAATAATATCCTTCTGCACCAAGTCCTTTTCGGGATTCCCGTTCAGGACGTCGATACCCATGGTACGGAAGAACAGCGAATCGGCTGCAATCTTCCTGTCGTCAAGACGCACGCTTCCATTGTAAAGGGGAGCAGATACCATAGACGTGCTCAAACTTACCGCCGACTCCACCTCTTTGGGGAAGTTCTCCAAAATAGCCCCTGCCACGGGACCGCAATTCCACTCCTGAGGCTCAAACTTCTCTCCTTTCACCGAGAATATCGACCATACCTGATACAAGTTATCATAATCCTTGAAGCAAGTGTCAAAACTCTGTTCATATGCCACGCGGGAGAAAAGCAGAATACTCATCGTCAATCCCAATCCCAAAGAAATGACCTTGATGATATTCGAACCGCGTCCCCGTAGTAAAGTCTGAATTACATAATAGATTTGTTTCATTCCGTTTATCGTTTATTAGATATATTTTCTTGCTTTTCATATTGCAGAAAGCGTGCCAAAGAATACACAAACCTGATTATCAGCACATATCGTATTTCAGAAGAAGACAAAGGTGTCTAATTTTTAGACACTCCCGTCTAAAAATTAGACAGAGGCCGAATCTCTGTTCAGCCTCATAGAACAAAAAAAAGGGAAATTAGAAAAGAATCCATAAGAATGAAAACTTTACCTTTGCCCACAGTTTTCTAAAGATAGAGTATAAACGTAAAATGAAGCACCTGCACATGAAATTCCCCAAACTCTTATATCCTTCATTCCTATGCCTGCTTATAGCCGGCTGCGACATGATAGATTATCACCCTTACGATGTACACATCAGCGGTGAAACCGATGTCAATGCCCACAACATTGCCCAAATAGAGCAGAACTGCCAGAACAAGACAACAATCCGATTCGTAACAATGGGGGACTCCCAGCGCTGGTATGACGAGACCGACGACTTTGTAGGCCACCTCAACAAGCGGGACGACATAGATTTCGTCATTCATGGCGGAGACGTCAGTGACTTCGGTGTAACAGACGAGTTCCTTTGGCAACGGGACATTATGAACAAACTCAAGATACCCTATGTGGTACTTCTCGGCAACCACGACTGTCTGGGCACGGGCGAAGAGACTTATCGCGTAATATTCGGAGACCCCAATTTCTCCTTCATTGCAGGACGGGTAAAGTTTGTCTGCCTGAATACCAACGCCATCGAATTCGACTACTCCCGCCCCATTCCCGACTTCGAGTTTCTTGCCGCACAGATACGCGACCATGAAGAGGAATTCGATAAAACCGTTGTGTCCATGCATATACGCCCGTTCTGCAACGAGTTCAACAATAATGTGGCACACGTATTCCAGCGTTACATCAAGGAATTTCCCGGACTGCAGTTCTGTACATCCGCACACGAACACCATCGCTTCGAGAAAGACCTCTTTGAAGATGGGATAATGTATTACATGAGCGACTGCATGAAGAACCGCAATTACTATATATTCACCATAACCCCCGACGGATATGAACGCGAAGTGGCATATTATTAATCACCTGGCATGCGCCGTCGTCTTCTTGTCGGTATGCTCTTTTTCTGCTTTTTCACAAGAGAGAGATACCATCTTCATCATAGAACACGATACCGTATGGATGGACCTGCAACCAGATGCCGTCATTGAAAGCCAGACCAGAGAGAACCGTTATGACCGCCGCGTACACCGCTACCGCAGGCATTGGGAGGCCTTGATTCCGACGCACACCAAAATTCAGTTTGCCGGCAATATGGGGTTGCTGTCATTCGGTACCGGATGGGATTACGGCAGAAGAAACCAATGGGAAACAGACGTATTCTTCGGAGTATTGCCCAAATATGACTCCAAACGTACCAAGCTGACATTCACCGTCAAGCAGAACTACCTTCCCTGGAGCCTGCAAATAAAACAGAGCCGTTTTTCTGTAGAACCGCTGGCTTGCGGTATGTATCTGAACACGGTATTCGGCGATGAATTCTGGGTCAATGAACCGGAACGCTACCCTAAAGGATATTATGGTTTCTCCTCTAAGGTACGCATCCATGCATTCTTAGGACAGCGCATCACTTACGACATCGACCCGCAACGACGGTTCACGGCCAAAGAAATCACTTTCTTCTATGAAATAAGTACATGTGACCTATATGTAGTCAGCGCCTTCACCAACAAGTATCTGAAACCCAAGGATTATCTGAGCTTGTCATTTGGCATCAAACTGCAACTGCTATAAATTTTTTCAGTACCGCCATGAGCTCTTACTGAAGTTGCTACAAACTAATTTCTGTTTTACTTAAATCTATTCGTCCCACAATCGTTATATTATCGTCCGACAGCTGTTGAATTATCGTCCAACAGTTATCGGACGATAATTCAACAGCTGTCGGACGATTAATTCTTAGTAAGCAAAAATATAGAATAAAGCATATAATACAGATAAATCATTAACTTTGCCTGCAGAAAACAGAAATAGTTTATGGCAAAAAAAAATGGAAACATCCTGATTGTCGATGATAACCGAGGCGTACTTACCGCCTTGCAGCTTTTGTTAAAGCCATATTTTGAAGGGATAATCACACTTCCCTCTCCCGTAACCCTGCCCAGCGTATTGCGGGAAAAGTCATGGCAAGTGGTTCTTCTTGACATGAACTTCACCTCGGGCATCAACACCGGCAACGAGGGACTATACTGGCTCCATGAAATAAAGAAGCTATGTCCCACCCTGCCCGTAGTGCTGTTTACCGCTTATGCCGACATTGACCTTGCCGTACGGGGAATCAAGGAAGGAGCCACAGACTTCGTCGTGAAACCCTGGAACAATCAGAAACTGGTGGAAACCTTACTGAATGCCGTATCAGCTTCTGAAACAAAATCTCCGGCCAACGGCCCAAATGCCAGACGTACGGCAGAAAACAACCACCTGCTTGCGGATATCCGCAACATGTATTGGGGAAACAGCTCCGCCATGCAGCAACTTCGCCTCTTGGTGGAAAAAGTGGCCTCTACCGATGCCAATATCCTTATTACGGGCGAGAACGGTACCGGTAAAGAGATGCTGGCACGCGAAATTCACTCCCTTTCACCGCGCAACCGGCAGGAGATGGTAAGTGTGGATATGGGTGCAGTCACCGAAAGCCTTTTCGAAAGCGAACTGTTCGGCCACATGAAAGGCTCTTTCACCGATGCCCATGCCGACCGTGCCGGCAAGTTCGAAGCAGCCAGCCGCAGCACCCTCTTTCTCGATGAGATAGGCAATCTCCCCTACCATCTGCAAGCCAAACTGCTGACCGCCATCCAACGACGCAGCATTGTCCGTGTAGGCAGCAACACTCCCATTCCCGTAGACATACGGCTGATTTGCGCTACAAACCGCAATCTGCCCGAGATGGTGGCAAAAGGCGAATTCCGCGAGGACTTGCTGTACCGCATCAACACGATACATCTCGAGATACCTTCGTTGCGCGAGCGGCCCGAAGACATCATCCCCCTTGCAGAGCTTTTCATCGCCCGCTTCTGCAAGCAATATGACAAGCCCCCTGTCAAGCTGACGGACGGCGCCTGCGAGAAACTTACGCTCCACCCCTGGTACGGCAATATCCGCGAACTGGAACATGCCATCGAAAAAGCCATTATCATCTGTGACAACGAAACCCTTCCCGCAGAACTGTTCCAGCTGGCACGGCGAACCGGCACTCCCGAAGCAGCCGCATCCACGCTCGAAGAAATGGAAATGCAGATGATACGGAAGACGCTCGACAAATGTAGCGGAAATCTCTCTGCCGTCGCCGCACAGCTGGGTATCACCCGCCAGACGTTGTACAACAAAATGAAGAAGTATGGCCTTTAATTATTCATTCCGTGTTGCCGTCAGTCTGGCAGTAGCGCTCCTTGCAGGGGTGATGTGGACTGTGGACGTATTTTGGGGCGCGCTCTGTACCGCGCTGCTTCCCATAGCCTTGTACTGGCAGCAGAAGCTATACCGCCATCATGTGCGGAAAGTGCTTTTCATGCTCGACGCCATCGAAAACAACGACAATGCCATCCACTTCTCCGAAACGGAAAACACTGCCGACGCACGACTCGTGAACCGTGCATTGAACCGGGTTGCCCATATACTTTATAATGTGAAAAGTGAAACAGCCCAGCAAGAAAAATACTACGAACTCATCCTGGACTGCGTGAATACCGGTATCCTTGTCCTGAACGACAATGGTGCCGTATATCAGAAAAACAGCGAAGCCCTCCGTTTGCTGGGCCTCAATGTCTTTACCCACGTCAGCCAGCTGAACCGCGTGGATCCGCGTCTTTCGTCCCTTCTTGCCAATTGCCGCCCGGGAGACAAATTGCAAATGCCTTTCAACAACGAGCGAGGCACTGTCAACATGTCTGTCCGCGTCAGCGACATCACAGTCCGTAAAGAACATCTGCGCATCCTCGCCTTGAACGACATCAACAACGAGCTGGATGAAAAGGAAATAGATTCCTGGATTAGGCTTACCCGCGTACTGACGCACGAAATAATGAATGCCGTCACTCCCATAACCTCCCTGAGCGATACACTGCTGGGACTGACCGAAGCGCAAGTTTCCAAAGAAGAAATCAGAAACGGCCTGCAGACTATCAGCAGTACAGGCAAGGGCCTGCTCTCTTTTGTGGAATCATACCGGAAATTCACCCGTATTCCCACCCCCGAACCATCCTTGTTCTACGTAAAAAGCTTTATCGGGCGGATGGTCGAACTCGCCCGTCACCAGCACCCCGATGTCCGGGTCACCTTTCATACGGACATCGCGCCAAGCGACCTTATTCTATATGCCGATGAAAACCTGGTATCACAAGTGGTCATCAACCTACTGAAAAATGCCATACAAGCCATCGAATCGGATAAAAATACAGATAAAGAAGGACATATCAACATACGTGCCTACTGCAACGAAGCGGAAGCCATACTGATAGAAATTTCCAACAACGGACCTGCCATTCCCAATGACATTGCCGAACACATATTTATCCCCTTCTTTACGACCAAAGAGGGTGGAAGCGGTATTGGATTGAGTATTTCCCGGCAAATAATGAGGCTTTCCGGCGGAAATTTATCCTTATTGCCTGGTAAAGAAACCACCTTTATTTTAAAATTCAATTGAACTATTTTAGATTTGTATTTGTTAAACACATTGCATATCTTTGTACTATTAGACATAAGAAACATCACATTTCAAACTATATAGCATAGAATTTATGATATTTACAGCAGGAAACATACTACTTATAGGTTCCATTTTACTTTTCGTCAGCATCATTGTCGGCAAGACCGGCTACCGTTTCGGAGTGCCTGCATTATTGCTTTTTCTTGTCGTCGGCATGCTGTTCGGCAGTGACGGATTGGGATTGCAGTTCCACAACGCCAAGGAAGCACAGTTCATCGGCATGGTTGCACTCAGCATCATTCTGTTCTCCGGTGGCATGGACACCAAGTTTACGGAGATAAAGCCCATATTGACTCCCGGCATTGTTTTGTCAACTGCAGGAGTGCTGCTCACGGCCCTTTTTACCGGATTATTTATCTGGTGGCTGTCCGGCATGAGCTGGACCAACATCCACCTGCCATTGATAACCTCCCTTTTGCTTGCATCCACCATGTCATCTACCGACTCAGCCTCTGTATTCGCCATTCTGCGTTCACAAAAAATGAACCTGAAGCATAATCTGCGCCCCATGCTGGAACTGGAAAGCGGTAGTAACGACCCGATGGCATATATGCTGACAATCGTGCTGATTCAATTCATCCAGTCCTCCGGAATGGGAGTTCCCCAGATATTGGGCTCTTTTGCCATACAGTTCATTGTCGGTGCCGCAACCGGTTATTTCCTCGGAAAGCTGGCCATCCTTATGCTGAACCGGCTGAATATAGACAACCAGGCACTCTATCCTATCCTGTTGCTGTCCTTTGTATTCTTCACCTTCTCCATCACCGACCTGCTGAAAGGCAACGGTTACCTGGCCGTGTATATCGCCGGAATGATGGTAGGCAATAACAAAATCATGCACCGGAAAGAGATTTATACTTTTATGGATGGACTGACCTGGCTTTTCCAAATCATCATGTTCCTCTGCCTCGGTCTGCTTGTCAACCCCCATGAGATGCTGGAAGTTGCAGTCGTGGCATTGCTCATCGGCGTATTCATGATTGTCGTGGGACGTCCTCTCAGCGTTTTTCTCTGCCTGCTGCCTTTTGGCAAGAGAATCACCCTCAAGTCACGGCTATTCGTATCGTGGGTAGGATTACGTGGCGCAGTACCCATTATCTTTGCCACCTATCCCGTGGTGGCTAATGTGCCCGGTGCCCATGTCATCTTCAACATCGTATTTTTCATAACCATCGTCTCACTGATCATCCAGGGTACCACAGTCTCCTGGGTAGCCCGGCTGCTGGGCCTCTCCACCCCGCTGGAAAAGACCGGAAATGATTTCGGAGTTGAACTGCCCGAAGAGATTGACTCCAACCTGCACGACATGACCATTACACAAGAAATGCTGGAGCAGGCAGACACCCTGAAAGACATGAACCTGCCCAAAGGCACACTGGTGATGATTGTAAAACGTGGCGATGAGTACCTCATTCCGAACGGAACATTAAAACTTCATGCCGGTGACAAGCTGCTTCTTATTTCGGAAAATAGCAAGGAATAAGAATTACAGATAAGTTTCTATCCGTTTCAGGGCAAGAAAAAAGCGGAAACTATTTGCTTTGCATCACTATAAGACCTATCTTTGCGCAGTTTTAACTAAAGTGTGCAACAGCTGAATGGAACAAGAACAAGGGTTCATCGATTATATAGAACAAAGCATTATTAAAAACTGGGATCGCAACGCCCTGACAGACTACAAAGGAATTACACTGCAATACAAAGATGTAGCACGGAAAATAGCCAAATTCCATATCGTATTGGAAAGCGCCGGCATCAGGCCCGGTGACAAGATTGCCGTTTGCGGACGTAACAGTGCTCACTGGGCAGTTACTTTCCTGGCGACTATCACTTACGGAGCTGTTATTGTTCCCATTTTGCATGAATTCAAGGCAGATAATATTCATAATATCGTCAACCATTCCGAAGCCAAATTACTTTTCGTCGGCGACCAGGCATGGGAGAACCTGAATGAAGATGCCATGCCTTTGTTAGAGGGCATCGCTTCGCTGGCTGATTTCTCGGCATTAGTGTCCCGGAACGAAAAACTCACTTACGCTTTTGAACACCGGAACGCTATTTACGGTCAACAGTATCCCAAGAACTTTCGACCGGAACATATTTGTTACCGGAAAGATCGTCCGGAAGAACTGGCTATCATCAACTATACTTCCGGTACCACGGGTTACTCTAAAGGAGTGATGCTCCCCTATCGCAGTCTTTGGTCAAACGTGGCTTATTGCTTCGAAATGCTTCCCGTTAAACCGGGAGATCATATCGTTTCCATGTTGCCTATGGGACACGTGTTCGGTATGGTATATGATTTCCTTTACGGATTCTCTGCAGGTGCACACATCTATTTCCTGACGCGTATGCCGTCTCCAAAAATCATTTCCCAATCTTTCTCCGAAATCAAACCCAAAGTGATTTCTTGTGTACCGTTGATTGTGGAAAAGATTATCAAGAAAGATATTCTTCCTAAAGTAGACAGCAAAATCGGCAAGTTATTGCTGAAAGTGCCTATTGTGAACGATAAAATCAAATCGCTGGCACGACAGGCTGCCATGGAAATCTTCGGTGGAAACTTTGACGAGATTATTATCGGAGGTGCTCCTTTCAATGCGGAAGTAGAGGCTTTCCTTAAAAAGATAGGGTTCCCCTACACCATCGCTTACGGTATGACGGAATGTGGTCCGATTATTTGTTCCAGCCGTTGGGAAACACTGAAACTTGCTTCCTGCGGAAAGGCAACCAGCCGAATGGAAGTCCGTATTGACTCACCGGACCCGAAAACACATGCCGGAGAAATCGTATGCAGAGGAATG
>OMCD01001194.1_pt1 | contig 16532 bp, 17 predicted proteins | sample 1674171 | NCBI WGS metagenome assembly OMCD01 (sample SAMEA103958149, study PRJEB25191) | human gut metagenome | biome: human-associated habitat [ENVO:00009003]; feature: intestine environment [ENVO:2100002]; material: feces | place: Germany | collected 2013/2015
CACGGTCTATCTTACAAATTCTATTCCGACAACTATTACGGAAAGTGATTTTTTTGCAGTGCGTAATTCGTTGCTGCTGATTGACAATCCGGTGTTATATCCGGCTTGGTTTCTTCATGCAAAAAAAGGAAACAAGATGATTCGAGAAATCAGAAATGTGGCATTTGCCTACTGGCTGAAAAATGAGCATGTAATCGAGTATCTTCTGCCGAATCTGATCATTACACAGGTAATCAAAAGCGAGCCGGAAGCAGAACAGGCGATACCATACATGAACAGTGATTACAGCGAATATCTTGTGAAGATACTCGGTGATGATTTTTCGGAGGATAAGTGGGAATGGATAAAGGATTTGACCGGGATTCATAAGTTGACATATAAACTTGAAAATAAAATTGATAAAAAGGGAACTTTTTATCGGCATATTATAGATGGAGAAAAATTGTTATGCCAATAAAACAGAAATACTGTTTAGAAGGAAGGATCTATAATGAAAAATGTTCTTGTGATAACAGATGCAGCACCACAGGATAAAAATGGTTATGGGACAAATAGTAATATGCACTGCCGCATAATTAATTCGATAAGGGAATTGAGTGTATACACTATGTATATAACAAATCAACCAATAAAGATAACAGATCATGTTATAAAGGTGAGCAATTCTTCAAAAATCAAAAAAGCCAGTGCGGTGATTCATGGATATCCGCCGTACTTAAATAGTAGAGCGGTTAAATCTATTTTTGAAGTGATGCAAGAAAAAAATATATCCATTGTTTATATTGACAATTCTATTAGTGGACGACTTATAAAAAAAATCAAATCAAGATTTGCTGATATATCGGTGGTTTCTTTCTTTCATGATATAGAAATAGTTAAGATGAAAGAGGACAAAGATCTTTCTCTTGGAAGAAGATTGATTTTACCAATATTTTATAAAAATGAGCAGCTTACAGTTGATTATGCAGACAAAATTATTGTGCTGAATGAGAGGGATAAAAAGCTCTTTGAAAAAGTATATAAAAAAATTCCTGATGCCATTGTTCCTATAAGCATACCGGAAATTGAGAATATACCTTTTGAAAAAAAACATAAAAAGAATGATAAGTTAAAAATTCTTTTTGTCGGCGTTGAATATGGACCAAACTTGAGTGGTGTCAGATGGTTTTTAAATAAAGTGCTGCCAAATGTTTCCTGCGATTATGAATTTAATGTCGTAGGATATCATATGGAGAATTACCGCGCAGAGTTCGAAAAATATTCTGATAAAGTTCACGCTATTGGAACGGTAGATTCTCTAAAAGAATGGTATGTTGATGCGGATTTAGTTGTTGCACCAATTTTTGAGGGCGGTGGAATGAAAGTTAAAACCGCAGAGGCATTATCCTATGGAAAGCATTTTATTGGATGCACAGAAAGTCTTGAAGGGTATTGGGAAGACATGCCTGATGCAATACGAGATGAAAAGGTATTTAAGTGTGATACGCCACAGGAGTTTGCTAAGGCGATTGATAGAGCAGCAAATAGTGAATATAATATCAATGATATTGAAATTAAGGATTGGGCAGATTCCTGTTATTCTTATAAGGCTAATTTAAAAAAATACGAGTCGATATTTGAACATATTTAAATGAAACAAGGAGAACTATAATGATTATAACAAAAACACCATTCCGTATGTCGTTTTTTGGTGGCGGAACAGATATGGAAAGCTTTTTTAAAGAAAACGGTGGCTCGGTACTTTCTACAACTTTTGATAAGTATTGTTATGTTAATGTTCGGCATTTACCACGCTTTTTTGATTATTCTACAGAATTATCCTATTCAAAGACTGAACGTGTGACAAGTATTGATGACATTCAGCATCCTGCAATTCGTAACGCTATGAAGATGTTAGATATGCATGAGATCCGTTTGACATATGAAGCGGATCTTCCTGCACGGTCTGGCTTGGGAACTTCAAGTTCGTTTGCTGTTGGGATGCTGAATGCCTTTTATGCATTGAAGGGAAAATACGCAGATAAGAAGAAGTTGGCAGATGAAGCTATCTATCTTGAACGTAATCTTTGTCAAGAGGCAGGTGGCTGGCAGGATCAGATTGCCGCTTCATTTGGTGGATTTAATCGCATTAATTTTAATGCAGATGGATATGAAGTTCTTCCAGTAATCATTTCGCCAGATCGAAAGAAGCAGCTGAACCATAATTTAATGATGTTTTTTACAGGCTTCACTAGGTTTTCTTCTGATGTACAAAAGGCTAATGCAGCAGATAAAGCAGATAAAATAGTACAATTAAAGGAAATGCTAGTGCTGGTTGATGAAGCCGAAAAAGTTCTGACTGATAAGCAGATAGACTTAGACGAGTTTGGAAGATTGCTGGATCATACATGGAAACTAAAACGTCAGACAGGCTCGGCAGTGTCGACAAACAGTATTGATGAACTTTATGCTAAAGGTATGGCGGCTGGTGCCTTGGGTGGAAAACTACTTGGGGCAGGTGGTGGTGGTTTCCTTGTGTTCTATGTACAGCAGGAGCATCAGGATTCTGTACGTTGGGCAATGCGTGATCTTATGCATATTCCATTTGAATTTGAAGATGGAGGTACAAGGGTAATCCATTATACACCGGAAACTTATGAACCGAGAATTTAGTTTTGGTGAAAAAGGTACAAATAATGAATATATTACAAATATCTATACAAGCTCCTGGCTACAATTCTGGGGGAACTTTAGGAATTCTTCAGTTTTCTTATGCACTGACTCGGGAGAATAGCGTTACATATATTGGTCCAAAGATAGAAAATACTGATGTTGAGTCTTGGTTTAAGGATACCATATATATGTCCAGAAAGCTGACATTGATTGAAAAAGTAAAATCATTGATGCATCTTCAAGTGGATAAATACTATATTTTATGGAACAAACTTGATATCGATTTTAATAAATATGACCTTATTTATATTGATTTTACAAGATGGGATTTTGTTGTAAAAAGAATAAGAAAATCTGGCTATAACGGAAAAATCATTGTAAGAGCTCATAATGTAGAAAAGGATTATTTACAGGTAGAATATAAATCCGAAAAAACTTTGCCAAGTTTTATCCGTTCAGCTTTAGCGGCCAGTAGAGAAAAATACATGATAGATGAGGCGGATATTGTCTTAGCTATTACACCGGAAGACAAGAAGCGATTGATTGAACTTTATGGAACATCTGAAGGAAAAATATATGTGTGTCCAGTAGGCGTGAACTCAGCAAAAAAACGTAGAAAATATAACATTAATAAAGAGAAGAAATTGAATTGTCTGATTACCGGATCATTGTGGTTTGGACCAAATGCAGAAGGCACGATTTGGATATTAAATGAAGTATTTCCAAGAGTAGCTGATATATGTAGGCTGACCATCGCTGGTGCAAACCCAAATGATGAAATTAGAGATGCATGTAAAAAAAAGAATGCAGTTCTTGTAGAATCACCAGAGAGTATGAAACCGTATTTTGAAACAGCTGATATGGTACTTGTCCCAATTTTTGAGGGTGGTGGAATGAAGGTGAAGATTGCGGAAGCGATGTCGTATAACCTTCCAGTCATTACAACGTCACATGGAAAAATTGGCTATAAGATTGTAAATCATATAAACGGTTTTATTTTTGACACGCCAGATGGATTTGCTTCTGGAATTAGAGAGTTTTACCTTATGAATCAGGAGGAAAGAAAACAATTTCTAGACGAAGAATGGAAATTATATGAACAGAATTATTCATTAGAAGCGATATGTGAAGTTCTGCAAAAGGTAATAGAGAGATAAAGGAGACGAACAAAATGTGTTACAATTATGAGATTCGCATTCTCGAAGAACGTTATCCGCAATTGAGTTGCATTACAGAAGATCTGCATGCGGCATATAGATTGATTGAAGAAAGTTATACAAATGGCGGGAAGCTACTTGTAGCTGGAAATGGTGGGTCAGCAGCGGATGCAGAGCATATTGTTGGCGAACTGATGAAAGGATTTAAGCTGCCTAGAAAACCTACAAATGATTTTTCAATGAAGTTAATTGAGAAAAACAAGGAACTTGGAACGGTTCTGGCAGAAAATTTACAGGGAGCACTTCCTGCAATTGCATTGGATGGACATCCTGCTTTATCTACAGCATATATGAATGACTGTGAACCGCTGCTTTGCTTTGCACAGCAGGTGAATGGATATGGAAAAGAAGGAGATGTATTTCTGGGAATATCTACAAGTGGGAACAGTAAAAATGTCCTTTATGCTGCAGTGACAGCTCAGGCAAAAGGTATGAAGGTTGTTGGTTTAACGGGTGAAAAAGAAAGTAAACTTTCAGCATTAAGTGATGTGTGCATCAGAGTGCCGCAGACAGAGACCTATATGATTCAGGAACTACATTTGCCAGTGTATCATTGCTTATGCTTGATGCTGGAAAAATACTTTTTTGGGTGTCAGAATAGTGAGAATGTAAAATGAAAGTAAGAGTCAGCATTATAATAAAAGGGATAATTGTACTACTTCTAATCATGCAGCTAAGCTATACGAAACTGCTCGGAGGGTTTTTACCAATTTTCTCCACCAGCTATATTTCAAATCAACTAGGTATATTTTTCCTGATATTGATAATAATTAGTGTTGTTTTGTCGGTGACATACTATAATGGTTTGAAAAATGGAATCCTTATTTTAGATATTGTCCTGATAATTTTAATAGTATGCAATGCAATAATTGTGACGATGGACAAATACCATTGCGGATTGATAAAAGCAGTTGGATATGCTTTGAACTATTTATATGTTTTATTAGCAATTCCAATTTTTAGAATGCTTACAATGAAAAAATGGAAAATGGACGATTATTTGAAGCTGCTAGTAATTCTGTGTGCTGGTTCTTATGTTATACGTGGTACTATATCGTTGTATTTCGTTGCGACAGGAATGAATATATGCCCGGCGATTGCACTAGAGGGGGCGGCAGAAAATTGGATAAGAAATGGTATTTTAAGAATCAATCCCCCTTGCTTGAGTTTATTATATTTGCCTGCTGCATTCTGGCTTTTATCAAAAAGTAGCAAGTTCATACAAAAAGTTGGATACATTTTATTGATTGTTCTCGGAGTTGGTTACATGACTGTAATAACGCAGGCACGGTCGATGATGATTTACCAATTTTTTGTGTTGATGCTACTGTTTTTACTAAAAAATAAGCCGAATAGTCGAAAAGGGATTGCGGCGATAGTAATTATAGGTGTTATTGCAGTTGTATTGATTAATTCACCGATGGTTAATCAATTAATAGACAGTTTTTCAGCAAAAAACGCTGAAACCGGTGGCTCAACAACGGCTCGTTTTTATGCAATTGCTTACTTTGGAAATATGTTTTTGAAAACACCCTTGAGGGGAATCGGCTTTTGGCTGGACAAAGTTCCCAAAGCATTGCCGGTAGGTGATATTTCAGACATTGGACTTCTTAGGAGCGTTTATATGCTTGGAAGTGGTATGATTGTGATTTATCTGGTTATGTTTATCCGAGGATTTTATGTCGCATGGAAAGTTAGAAAGATGGATAGAGATGATTGCCTTCTTGTATTAGGAATGACGCTTTTATTTGTTTTAACAGATATTAATATTGACTGCTTCTGGGATGTTTTTGCTTTTGCAGTACCGTTTTATATAGCTACAGTTGAATATATTTATAAGAAAAATACACTAGGGAGAATCAATTATGAGTAAAGGTAAAGACAAAGTCAAGCAGAGATTGAATAAATGCTTGTCGAATGTGATAAAGTTGAACTATAGGTTGATTCGCCGTATGAAAAAGAATTCTCAGGACTTTTTTATGACAGAAACATGCAAATGTGTTCAAGATAGCAGATATCAAATTGCATTTCGTATGATGCCGAACGATAATTGTGAGAAGTATAGCTTGAGTTATTCGCAGAAGGATTTCTATGCAATTGTGTTGCAGGGACCAATACGTGCAGAAGACGATTTCACAGTTGAAACGATTAAATATTATAAGAGAGCTTATCCGCAGGCATTGATTGTTGTTTCTACATGGAAGGACGAAAATCCATCTGATATAAAAAAAATTCAGGATTGCGGAGTAGAATTGGTACTGTGTGATAAACCAGAAAAAACAGGATCGTTAATGGTTAATTACCAGCTGACAAATTCTTTGGCTGGAATAAAAAGAGCAGAAGAGCTGGGAGCAAAATATATTGCAAAAACTAGAACAGATCAACGTGTAAACAAAGCTCATGTATTTGAATATCTGACAGGATTGATGGACTCATTTCCTCATAGTAACAGTCGAAAGAAAAGAATTGTTACGCTGTCGATGAATTATGGCAATCTTTTTTATCCATATCTTATTAGTGACTTCTTCTATTATGGAGCGACAGCGGATATGTTGAATTTATTTAGCATACCGTTGGACAACCGTGATAGAGTTGTTGCCATTAAGGAGCTGGCAACAAGAAGAGAATTTTCAGAGAAAGAAATAGCACCAGAAGTTTATATTATCAAGGAATACTTGCGGAAGCTTGGATATAAATGTGATAATAGTGTTAGGGATTATTGGAATGGTGTCAAAAATGAAATGATATGTGTGGGACAAAAGGATTTGGATTTGATTTGGCCTAAGTATGAAGATAAATACAGACTTCATCATTGTTATGGCGATTACTATGAGGATGATTCAAAAGAAAAAATGAAGACGGAGAATTTTGATTTTGTAAATTGGTTGAATCTTTATTCTGGAACATTAGAGTATAAATCTGAATATGAAAAATATGCAGATGTGGTTTTTAAGTAAAATGGAGGAGATGATATGCATAAAAAATGTAGGCTGTTGATTCCAAGTGCAAAAATTGTACCTCAGGAATTACAGAAATTGGGGAAACTTCCAGCTGTAATCTATCCTATAAATCAGAGGATAACTTTTGATTATATTTACGAACAGTATGGGGAGGATTGTTCTGGTATTGATATTGTATGCTATGAAAATGCGGATAAGATAGAACGACGCTTGAAAAAAATGATAAGCAGCGATGTACAGTTGATTAAACTTCCAGAACTGAAGGATTTGGGCTATACAATATGGTTTGCTTTGCAGAACAGGGTTGATCCTATTATTATAAATTTTGCGGATACGATTGTGCTGGATTCTATTTCTAAAATTGAGGGAGATGCTTTTTTCTGTCAGGAAGATTATATGACAGATACATGGACATATTTTGATGAGAAAGAAGGCATGATTACCAATATCTATGATAAAGATTGCGCCAATGAGGAGATGAAGAAAAAACTTTTTGTTGGGATTTTTAAAATCATGGATGTGGTGGAATTTAAGAAATGCTTGGAAGCGGCATTCGAAAATACCAGTAGGAGTATTAGTTCCTTCTACTATGCTCTCCAGCTTTATAGCAAAAGTCATCCTATGACTCCTGTTTTAACAGAAAACTGGTTTGATATTGGACATGTAGATAGGTATTATAATTCTAAACTGGAAGTAAAGGCGAGAGAGTTCAATCACATTACGGTTGATAAGAATCGTGGGATTTTAAGAAAGACGAGTGACGATAAAGATAAGTTTATCGGAGAAATCAAATGGTATTTAAAACTTCCGGGAGATATAGAGTATGTCCGTCCCAGAATTTTTTCGTATTCGACTGGATATGATAATCCTTATGTATCAATGGAGTACTATGCTTATCATACAGTACATGAATTGTTTCTATATGGTGATTTGAATTCGCAGCAATGGGAAGAGGTCTTTGAGCGAATCAGATTTATATGTGATGATTTTAAAAGATATACAGTACGGGATGGAAATATCAAATCTGCTTTGGAAGATATGTATCTGACTAAAACTTTACAGCGATTGGATAAGTTAAGATCCAATGTATTATTTAAATCTTTCTTTGATAAGACAATTACTGTAAATGGCCGAGAGTACAAGTCCCTGAATCAAGTAATGAGAATTTTGGAAAACGTTATTCCACAAATGCTATATGATGTTGACACATTTAATATCATTCATGGAGATTTGTGTTTTGCGAATATTATGATAGACAGCAATTTATCTTTTGTGAAGGTTATAGATCCAAGAGGTAAATTCGGACAATATGATATTTATGGAGATAGTCGATATGAATTGGCCAAGTTATTTCACAGCGTGGATGGGAAATACGATTTTATAATTAAGGATCTGTTTGAAGTTGATTATAATCTTGAAGATGCATCAATGATGTATAAAATTCAAGATAGAAAAAGAGAATTTGATTTATATAAAGTATTTCTGAATGTATTTAAAGCAGAGATTGGTGATGATATAAAAAAAATTGAGCTTATAGAGGCGCTGCTTTTTATCAGTATGATTCCATTACATAATGAAAGCAAGAATCATCAGATGGTAATGCTGGGTACTGGACTTGATTTATTGAATAGAGTTGTTGATATAGAAGTGAAAAAGAAGGAGCAGTATTGATATGCAGAAAAATGTAGGGAGAAATCATAGCCTTGATTTACTGCGGATTTTAGCGATGATAATGATTTGCTTTTTTCATTATGTGATTCATGGAAATGGAGAAAGAATTTTTTCGGAGACATTTTCAGGACAGCAAGTTGTTTCATATGCGTTTGGATCGTGGGGGTTGGTAGGAGTAACATGTTTTTTTATGATATCGTCATATTTTATGCTCGACAGAGAAGAAGTGTCTGCAAATAAATGGATGCAGTTATGTGGAGAGGTCATTTCTATATACATGCTCTGTATAGTGATTGCAGCTTCGCTGGGAGCCAATATTACAATAAGAACATTACTAAACGGTATAATATCTCCTTTAAATGGATCTTATTGGTTTGTTACAGCATACTTGTTGCTTATTCCTATCACACCTTATTTGAATTTAGTGATAAAAAAATGTGATGATCGCAATTTAATATTCCTTACAATATCTGCATGCTTTATAAATTTTTGCCTGACTCCGGTTTTTAATTTTATTGGAGGAAAAACTGGAACCGATATTTTGTTTCTGGCAATTTCATTATATTTTGTTACTGCGTGTCTAAAGAGAAATATTATAGCTTTTAAAATACATGGTAAAATGCTGTTGATATCCTATTTATTGGTGGCTGTTGCAGAATGCGGATTGTCATTTACCGCTTCACAAATGGGGTTAGAACAGATAAGCCGCCATATTTATGATTTGGTTGATATTTACTCTCCAATTCCTGTTATTCTAGGAATCATGACTTTTGTTTATTTTCAGAATAGCAATTTCGATGTCGGGGGGGGGATATCAAAAATCGCAAGGCATACATTTTCTGTCTATCTATTACATGAAAATCCAGAACTTAGATATCTGATATGGGATAAGGTATTCAAAATTGATGTGATGTATGAAAAGTCTGCGTGGATGTATTGCTTTCATATGCTTGGCGTGGTTGTAATACTGTTTACAGCTGGTGTGTTTTTAGATGTTGTTGTTACTACAATATGGAAGTCAATAAGCCGATTAGCTTTTATTAGAAGTATAACCGTTTTGGCAAATAAATATATGAATTTGAGGAGTGATAGGGATGTTTAGCGAGTATTCATTTGTGTTTGATATTGATGGTACATTGTGTCCGATAAAAAAGAAAAAGGAAAGGTATGAAGACTTGATTCCATATAAGGAAATGGTTGATAAATTGAAGTATTATCATGATAATGGTGCGAGAATTATCTTGTTTACTTCACGAAATATGAATTCCTATAATGGAAACATTGGAATCATCAACAAGAATACGGCAAAAGTTTTGTTGAATTGGCTAGATAAGTGGGGAATTCCATATGATGAGATATTATATGGTAAGCCGTGGCCAGGGCATAAAGGATTCTATGTCGATGACAGAACAGTGCGTCCAGATGAATTTCTTAAGTATAATGTTGAAGAGCTAAACGAAATTTGTAACAATTCAAAATGCAAAGGAGAATAATAGAAAATGTGGTTAAAGCAGATTATTCAAAGGATTATCTATCCTAACAGATATTCATCAGAGGCATTGATAAAGCATATCCGGTCGGGGGGGGGGCAAAGTAGGGGAGAACGTTGTTATTTTTGGAAGTAGTTCGGTATATATTGATGAAGCTTTTCAATATATATCAATAGGAGATAATGTAAGCATTACAAGAGATGTAATAATACTTGCCCATGATTGGAGTTACAGCGTATTAGAGAGGATAGAAGAACCTGTTTCGTTGCGACCTCAAAGATTTACAACCATTGGTAATAATGTATTTATTGGAATGCGGAGCATAATTCTCCAAGGAACAACGATAGGAGACAACGTTATAATTGGAGCGGGCTCGGTGGTATCTGGCAAAGTGGAGTCAAATTCAGTATATGCAGGTAATCCGGCAAGAAAGATATGTTCAATCAATGAGCATAAAGATAAACTGGTAAAGAGATTTCCAGGGTACGCTGCAGCATATGCAAAAGGATTTCAGATAAAGAATAACCGTTTGCCAACTAATGAGGAAATGGTGATTTATTCCACTCTTATTTCTGGATGCGAAGATGCCTATGATGGAGTTAATAAAGAAATATTGAAGAATTCTAAAAAGTACAAATCTGTACAGGAATTGATTGAAATGAACATGGAGGAATAAGTGTCATGAATATTATAATTACAATGGCGGGTTTGGGAAGCCGTTTTCGGAAAGCGGGATATAATTGCCCTAAGTATATGATTGAAGCTAAAGGTAAGACGTTGTTTGATTGGTCAATGGATAGCTTGATTGGATATAATAAGAACGTTGACAGATATGTGTTTGTTGTCAGAGCAGAGGATCACGCAGAGGAATTTATTAAGAAGCATTGTGCAGCATACGGAATTCATGATGTGAGAATTATTGAATTGGATCATATGACAGATGGACAGGCAACGACTTGTATGCTGGCAATTCCTTATTGTGATGAGAATTCGTCTATTATGGTATATAATATTGATACTTATGTGGAACCTAATGAAATGAAATATGAGGATATTTCAGGAGATGGGCACATTCCGTGCTTCCATGCGGATGGAGGCCATTGGAGTTTTGTTAAACTGAATTCGGAAGGAAAAGCCGTAGAAGTACGAGAAAAGAAGCGTATCTCTGATAATTGTACATTGGGGGCTTATTATTTCTCATCTGCTAAACTGTATAAGGAGCTATATGAGGAATATTATGCAGATGAGAGTCATTTAGAGAAAAATGAGAAGTATATTGCTCCTCTTTACAATTTTATGATTGAAAAAGGCATGTCTGTAACAATTAGCATTGTTGATGCAAAGAAAGTTCATGTTTTGGGAACTCCAGAAGAATTACAAGCTTTTTTACATGAAAATTGAAATGATAGTGTAAATATATTGAATGGGATAAAGTGATTAATTCACGCTTTATTAATGGAATGTACGTGGTAAGCGATGAAAATAGATGTGCTGGTGATGAAAAAAGACTGGAGATTTGGATTTGAAGATACTGTTATTATGCTAGGTGTTAGAATTGGAACAGGCTCATTGATGGTATCTGATTTGGAAGACGCGATTTATATTGAAAGACCAGCATGATTGTATAGAAAATATAAACGAGGCAGAAAAAGAATGAGCATGGGAAAAACACAAGACATAGTTTCTCAGATAAGAAATAAATATATAGGAATGTCAGTACCAGTAAAGGCGGCATTCTGGTTTACAGTTTGCAATTTTTTACAGCGTGGGATAAGTATGATAACTACCCCGATTTTTACAAGAATGTTATCAACAGATGAATACGGATTATATAGTACTTATCTGTCTTGGGAAACTGTGCTGGCAATGGTTGTCACGTTGAGTTTGTATAAGGCGATGATGAATCTATATGTGAAATATGACAATCAGGAAAAAATACTATCTGCATTATGTGGATTGGAGTTACTCTTGTCACTAATTTGGCTAGGGATAGGAATCATATTTCAGAAACCACTTGCTGATTTATTGCAATTACCCGAAAACCTAGTGTGTTGCCTGTTTGTTAGCTTTATTTTTCAGGCCATTTTTCAATGCTGGTCATTATACAAAAGATATGTTTATGACTATAGGACACTTGTTCTTACTACGCTGATATCAACGGCAGGTTCTGCTGTTTTAGGCGTTATTGCAGTTGCTTTTTTTAGTCCGACAGCTGAATCTAGAGTGATTTCGAGTACGTTTGTTACAGCGGTAATTGGTGTTGTTTTATATGTAACGGTATTCAAGAATGGTAAAATCTTTTTTGACAAGAAGGTCTGGTTATTTTCACTGGGGTTTTGTATTCCCTTGATGCCTCACTATTTATCCGAATTTGTTCTGCAGAGTTCAGATAAAATTATGATCAACTATCTTTGTGGCACAAGCGATGTTGCGCTTTATAGTATAGCATATTCTGCTGGAAGTTTGATTAATTTGATTACAGGTGCAATCAATTCAACATTTGCGCCATATCAGTATCAGAAAATCAAAGCTGGAGAATATGAATTATTAGCAAAACGGGCGAATCAGGTTTTACTTTTTGTTGGAGTAATGTTGGCTGGAATCATGCTATTCAGCAGGGAAATTGTGTTGGTTTTCGGCGGCGCCAAATATATCGAGAGCGTTGATGTAATAATTCCAATCTGTATTGGAGTTTATTTCAACTATATGTTTCAGCTTTTTGCTAGAGTCCAGGAATATTATGAGAGAAAATTAACGGTGGTAATTCCTTCAATCCTTTGTGCTATATTGAACCTGATATTGAATTATATATTCATAAAGCTTTGTGGATATCAGGCGGCTGCTTATACGACATTTGTATGCTATGCAATATTTTGTTTGATACACTATTATTTTTACAAAAAGGTATGCAAAGAAGTTTTAAATGGTCAAAGGCTGTACGATGGAAAAGGTATTCTTTGGATATCTATAGGTGTAACAATCGTTGGTATAGCAGTTGCATTTATTAACCATTTCTTATGGTTAAAATACAGCATAATCATTGCAATATTGATTCTTTTGATTGTGAAAAGAAATACGGTTATAAATATTGTTAAGGATATGATTGGAAAGGAAAAATAACGATGAAGTTAATGGATTTTAGCGATGATTGTAGGGAACTCTCATTGGTATCTTTAAATAAGGAAATTGGATACAGAATGAGCATGAAAATGAGAAAAGCAAAAGTAAGTGATTTTCAGCAACAGCCTACTCATCCATTTGATGAGGGGGGTATCGAATTCTGAGCAGAGATTGATAGAAATTATATCACAAGATCAACCATTGATGATTGCACGGTTTGGAAGTGTAGAATTAGGTGCTTTTGTAAATTATCTACAAGTTGTAGGTAAGTTGAAGGACTCGGAAAATTATTCGTTGATAAAATATCTGAAGGATGAATGCTTTCCGAACTGGTATTCAATAGCAACAAGAACATGCTTATCGAGACAGGCTGGCTTTTTTCCATGTACCAATGAAATGCTAACTAACTGGGGAAAAATGGTTTTGAATGATATTAATGATCTCGATGTATTACTCACATGGTTAGGCGGAGAAAAATATATTAAATCATACTTAAATGGATGTGAAAAGATTTATAACTCATATATTTATTTTCCATTTCTTTTTGCTAATCCATGGACGACAGTATTAGAAAACAAAAAGGTTTTGGTTATTTCTCCCTTCGCAGAAACGATTGAGAGTCAATACGAGAAAAGAAAAAAACTGTTTAAGGATCAAACAGTTCTGCCACAATTTGACCTTAAAACGATTAAGGCATACAATGTATTGGGCGGGGTCAATCCATATCCTAATATTTCAAATTGGTTTGACGCACTTGAAGACATGAAACGACAAATTGATGAAACCGATTTTGATATAGCGCTTATAGGATGCGGGGCATATGCGTTTAATCTGGCGGCGCATGTCAAACGAAAAGGGAAAAAAGGGATAACACTTTTCGGTGGTTTGCAAACATTATTTGGAATCTATGGAGCAAGACACGAAGAGGATTTCAAAAAATTTGGTATATTAAATGAATACTGGGTAAGGCCAAGAAGCAATGAAAGACCAAGTGGCTTTCAAAATGTCGAAAATGGAGCATATTGGTAAGATATACATAACAGATTGAGAAAGGATATTCAGCGTGATGCTGAAAGAATATTATGAAAACAGTTATTATGGCCGGAGGGCGAGGAACTCGAATATCTGAATTATTCCCTGATATTCCAAAGCCGTTGATTCCGATTGAAGGCATTCCGGTTCTTGAACGAGAGCTTATCTCGTTGAGAGATCAGGGATTTAAAGATATCATTATGACAGTTTCCCATATGGGAGACAAAATCATGAACTATTTTGGAGATGGTTCTAAGCTGGGTGTGTCAATACAGTATTACAATGAAATCACACCGCTCGGAAACGCCGGTGCGCTTTTAAAGTTGCGAGAGCAACTAGGGGATGAACCGTTCCTACTTTTGAATGCAGATGCTGTTTTTGATGTTGATTTTAATCGAATGGTTAGATTCCATCAGGAACATGGTGGATTGGTGACATTGTTCACTCATCCGAATAACCATCCTTACGATAGTGGTCTCATCATTGCGGACAAGGACATGTCGGTTCAATCTTGGTTAGCTAAGGAAGATGTTCGCCCGACATATTATAAAAATAGAGTTAATGCAGGTTTGCATGTGATTGATCCTAAAATCCTTGATATGGCATCAATTGATGCAGATAAAATCGGTACTGTGGACGAGATGACAGGAAAGACCGTAAAAGTTGATTTGGATCGGCAGCTTCTAAAACCACTAGCAGGAACCGGTAAGATGTTCTGCTATGACTCGCCAGAGTATGTAAAGGATATGGGAACTCCAGATCGCTTCCATCAGGTAGAAGATGATTTCAAGGTAGGAAGAGTGTCGGCTAAGAATCTTTCAAACAAGCAGAAAGCAGTGTTCCTCGACCGGGATGGTACGATCAATAAATATGTTGGGTTCCTTAGAAACATTAATGACTTTGAGTTGATTGATGGTGTGGCAGAGGCAATCAAGAATATTAATGCGTCTGGTTATCTTGCAATTGTAGTCACAAATCAGCCTGTTATTGCTAGAGGAGAGGTGGCATTCCAGGAACTGGAGGAAATCCATAATAAGATGGAGACAGAACTCGGCTTGCAGGGAGCCTACCTTGATGCAATCTATTATTGCCCTCATCATCCACACAAGGGATATGAAGGAGAAATCCCAGAGTTAAAGATTGAATGCGATTGTCGCAAACCGAAGCCGGGAATGTTGCTGAAGGCGGCTGGTGATTATAATATTGATTTGAGCCAGAGCTATATGATTGGCGATGGTGAGAATGATATTAAGGCGGGCTTGGCCGCAGGATGTAAAACAGTTCTGATTAATGGTGAAGGAACAGATGCCAAGAATGAAGATTTTGGACAGGTAGACACACTGTCCTCTGTACTGGAGTTCGTAGACAAGTATTTGCATTGAAGAAAGCCTAGAATGATTTTGGGGTTTAATTAAATTGCGAGCACAGTAAAGGAGAGAGTTATGAAAACAACATTACTTATCATGGCTGCTGGTATCGGCAGCCGCTTCGGAACGGGAATTAAGCAGTTGGAGCCAGTGGATGATGCTGGACATATCATCATGGACTACTCAATCCATGATGCGATCGAGGCTGGCTTCAATCATGTGGTGTTTATCATCCGCAGGGATATCGAGAAAGAGTTCAAAGAGGTTATTGGTGATCGCATTGCTTCTATTTGCGCTTCTCATGGTGTAACTGTGGACTACGCTTTCCAGGATATCAACGACATCCCGAGGGCTCTGCCGGAAGGCCGTACAAAACCGTGGGGAACCGGACAGGCGGTCCTTTGCGTGAAGGATATCGTGAAGGAACCGTTTATCGTGATCAATGCGGATGACTATTATGGCAAAGAGGCGTTTGTAAAGCTGTATCAGTATATGACAACGGAAATGGACGTGGATGCGCCGGTTTATGATATCTGCATGGCAGGATTTATTCTTTCCAATACGCTGAGCGAGAACGGCGGCGTGACTCGCGGTGTCTGCACGGTAGACGGGGACGGATATCTGCAGCGTGTGACAGAGACATATGAGATCCAGATGAAAGATGGAGAGTTGACGGCGTGCGATGATGAAAAAGAGCCGGTTTCCGTAAATGCCGGTCAGCATGTTTCGATGAACATGTGGGGACTTCCGCCGAGATTTTTGGAACTGTTAGAGGGCGGATTTGCTGGATTTCTGGACGAACTTGGCGAGGATGCCATGAAAAAGGAGTATCTGCTCCCGAAGATCATCGATAAGCTTTTAGCGGAACAGAAGGCCCGTGTGAAGGTTCTGGAGACGGGAGACCGGTGGTTTGGCGTTACTTATAAGGAGGACAAGCAGGTGGTTGTGGACTCGATCCGGGAGCTGATCGCGAAGGGCATTTATAAGGACGAACTGTTTTCATAATGGTTTCAGGTCGGCGGA
>OMCD01001240.1_pt1 | contig 16042 bp, 9 predicted proteins | sample 1674171 | NCBI WGS metagenome assembly OMCD01 (sample SAMEA103958149, study PRJEB25191) | human gut metagenome | biome: human-associated habitat [ENVO:00009003]; feature: intestine environment [ENVO:2100002]; material: feces | place: Germany | collected 2013/2015
CACGTGGCGTAGGAAAAACCACTTTCCTTCTCCAATACGCCAAAGAGAAATTCGGGAACGACCGTTCCTGTCTGTTCATCAACATGAACAACTTCTATTTCTCGGGCCACAGCATTGTAGACTTCGCCAACGAATTTCAGAAACGTGGCGGAAAAGTATTGTTGATCGACCAGGTGTTCAAACATCCTGAATGGAGCAAAGAGTTACGCATGTGTTACGACCGTTTTCCTAACCTGAAAATTGTCTTCACCGGCTCGTCCGTGATGCGACTGAAAGAAGAAAATCTTGAATTACGTGATATCGCCAAGAGCTATAACCTGCGTGGATTCTCTTTCCGTGAATTCTTAAACTTGCAAACAGGCATGAAATTCAGGGCATATAGCCTCGAAGAAATTCTTAGCACTCACGAACAGATTGCCAAAGGAGTACTCTCCAAAGTTCGTCCGTTGGACTATTTTCAGGATTACCTGCACCACGGATTCTATCCGTTCTTCCTTGAAAAACGTAACTTTTCGGAGAATCTGCTGAAAACGATGAACATGATGGTGGAAGTAGATATACTTCTCATCAAACAAATTGAACTGAAATATCTTTCAAAGATAAAAAAATTGCTATATTTGCTCGCTGTCGATGGGCCGAAGGCTCCAAATGTGAGCCAACTGGCAAGCGACATACAGACATCTCGCGCCACGGTGATGAACTATATCAAGTATCTGGCAGATGCGCGACTCATTAATCTGGTTTATCCGAAAGGGGAAGAATTCCCTAAAAAACCTTCGAAGATAATGATGCACAACTCCAACCTGATGTATTCCATCTATCCGGTGAAAGTGGAAGAGCAAGATGTGCTCGACACATTCTTTGCAAATTCTTTATGGAAAGACCATAAGGTACATAAAGGAGATAAAAACGTCTCTTTCATGGTAGACGAAGTGATGCCGTTCAAAATTTGTGCGGAAGGTACAAAAATAAAGAATAACCCGGACGTGACGTATGCGTTGCAAAAGGCTGAGATAGGCCGCGGCAACCAAATACCTCTCTGGATGTTCGGATTCTTATACTAAAAAGATTTATTTACTTAAATATTTAATTTAGTTATGACTAAACAGAAGAAATTCATCACTTGTGACGGTAACCAAGCTGCAGCACATATCTCGTATATGTTCTCTGAAGTAGCAGCTATCTATCCGATCACTCCTTCTTCGACTATGGCTGAGTACGTAGACGAATGGGCTGCCGCAGGACGTAAGAACATCTTCGGCGAAACAGTATTGGTGCAGGAAATGCAATCTGAAGGCGGTGCTGCCGGTGCAGTTCACGGTTCTCTCCAGGCTGGTGCGTTGACTACTACTTACACTGCTTCTCAGGGTCTTCTCCTGATGATCCCTAACATGTACAAAATTGCCGGTGAATTCTTGCCATGTGTATTCCATGTATCAGCGCGTACATTGGCTTCTCACGCATTGTGTATCTTCGGTGACCATCAGGATGTAATGTCAGCTCGTCAGACTGGCTTTGCTATGTTGGCTGAAGGTTCTGTACAGGAAGTTATGGATTTGGCCGGTGTTGCTCACCTGTCTACTATCAAGTCACGCGTTCCTTTCATGAACTTCTTCGATGGTTTCCGTACTTCTCACGAAATCCAGAAGATCGAAATGTTGGAAAACGAAGATCTTGCTCCGCTGATTGATCAGGAAGCTTTGGCTGAATTCCGTGCCCGCGCACTGAATCCGATGAATCCGGTAGCCCGTGGTATGGCTGAAAACCCCGACCACTTCTTCCAACATCGTGAATCATGCAACAACTACTATGAAGCGGTTCCCGCTATCGTAGAAGAATACATGAATGAAATTTCTAAGATTACAGGTCGCAAATACGGTTTGTTTGATTACTACGGAGCAGAAGATGCAGAACGCGTAATTATCGCTATGGGTTCTGTAACGGAAGCTGCACGCGAAGCTATCGACTACTTGGTAGCAAACGGCGAAAAAGTGGGTATGGTTGCCGTACACTTGTATCGTCCGTTCTCTGCTAAACACTTCCTGGCTGCTGTACCTAAGACTGCTAAGACTATTGCAGTTCTTGACCGTACTAAAGAACCGGGTGCTAACGGCGAACCTTTGTATCTTGACGTTAAAGACTGCTTCTACGGTGCAGAAAACGCTCCGGTTATCGTTGGCGGTCGCTACGGTCTGGGTTCTAAGGACACTACTCCTGCACAGATCCTTTCAGTATTCGAAAACCTGGCTATGCCGATGCCGAAGAACCACTTCACTATCGGTATCGTAGACGACGTTACTTTCACTTCTCTCCCTCAAAAAGAAGAAATCGCTTTGGGCGGCGAAGGTATGTTCGAAGCTAAATTCTACGGTTTGGGTGCTGACGGTACGGTAGGTGCCAACAAGAACTCTGTTAAGATTATCGGTGACAACACCGACAAACACTGTCAGGCTTACTTCTCTTATGACTCCAAGAAGTCAGGTGGTTTCACTTGTTCTCACTTGCGTTTCGGTGATACTCCTATCCGTTCTACTTACTTGGTAAACACTCCGAACTTCGTTGCTTGTCACGTTCAGGCTTACCTGCACATGTACGACGTAACACGTGGTTTGCGTAAGAACGGTTCTTTCTTGCTGAACACTATTTGGGAAGGTGATGAACTGGCTAAGAACTTGCCGAACAAGGTTAAGAAGTATTTCGCACAGAACAACATTTCTGTATATTATATCAACGCAACTCAGATTGCACTGGAAATTGGTTTGGGCAACCGTACCAACACTATCCTTCAATCCGCATTCTTCCGTATCACAGGTGTAATCCCTGTAGAACAAGCTGTTGAGCAGATGAAAAAATTCATCGTTAAGTCTTACGGCAAGAAGGGTGAAGACGTTGTCAACAAGAACTATGCTGCCGTTGACCGTGGTGGTGAATACAAACAGCTGACTGTTAACCCTGCATGGGCTAACTTGCCGGATGATGCAAAAGTTGAAAACAACGACCCTGCATTCATCAATGAAGTAGTTCGTCCGATCAATGCACAAGACGGTGATTTGCTGCCGGTATCTGCATTCAAGGGTATCGAAGACGGTACTTGGTATCAAGGTACTGCTAAATACGAAAAACGTGGTGTTGCTGCATTTGTTCCCGAATGGAATCCTGAAAACTGTATCCAATGTAACAAGTGTGCATACGTTTGTCCTCACGCTTCTATCCGTCCGTTCGTTCTCGATGCAGAAGAACAGAAGGGTGCTCAGTTCGAACAACTGAAAGCAGTAGGTAAAGTATTCGACGGTATGACATTCCGTATCCAAGTTGATGTTCTCGACTGTCTGGGTTGCGGAAACTGTGCTGACATCTGTCCGGGTAATCCGAAGAAGGGTGGCAAAGCATTGACCATGAAACATCTTGAAAGCCAATTGGCTGAAGCTGCTAATTGGGAATACTGCGCTAATAACGTGAAGACTAAACAACACTTGGTTGACATCAAGTCTAACGTGAAGAACTCTCAGTTCGCTACTCCGTTGTTCGAGTTCTCAGGTGCTTGCTCCGGTTGTGGTGAAACTCCGTACGTGAAGCTGATTTCTCAGTTGTTCGGTGACCGCGAAATGGTTGCTAACGCTACCGGATGTTCTTCTATCTACTCCGGTTCTGTTCCTTCTACTCCTTATACTAAGAACGAAAACGGTCACGGTCCTGCTTGGGCTAACTCACTGTTCGAAGACTTCTGCGAATTCGGTCTGGGTATGGAACTGGCTAACGAAAAGATGCGTGCACGTATCGTGAAGGTTATGAACGAAGCAATTGCTGCCGACTGCACTCCTGCTGACGTGAAAGAACTGTTCGCTGAATGGATCAACAATATGCTGGATGCTGACAAGACGAAAGAATTGGCAGCTAAGATTATCCCGGTTGTCGAAGCTAACAAAGATAAATGTAATCACTGCAAACAAATCGCTGAACTGCAACAATATCTTGTTAAACGCAGCCAGTGGATTATCGGTGGTGACGGTGCTTCTTACGATATCGGTTACGGTGGTCTTGACCATGTAATCGCATCAGGTAAGGATGTTAACATCCTCGTTCTGGATACTGAGGTTTACTCTAACACAGGTGGTCAGTCTTCTAAGGCTACTCCGGTGGGTGCTATCGCTAAGTTTGCTGCTGCTGGTAAGCGCGTTCGTAAGAAAGACCTTGGTCTGATGGCTACTACTTACGGTTACGTATATGTTGCTCAGATTGCCATGGGTGCTGACCAGGCTCAAACTCTGAAAGCTATCCGCGAAGCAGAAGCATATCCCGGACCATCTTTGATTATCGCTTACGCTCCGTGTATCAACCACGGTCTGAAAGCCGGTATGGGTAAGAGCCAGGAAGAAGAAGAAAAGGCTGTTAAGTGCGGTTACTGGCACTTGTGGCGTTACAACCCGGCTTTGGAAGCAGAAGGTAAGAATCCGTTCCAGTTGGATAGCAAAGAACCGAACTGGGAAGATTTCCAAGGTTTCTTGAAGGGTGAAGTTCGTTACGCTTCTGTAATGAAACAATATCCTACTGAAGCTGAAGAACTGTTCAAAGCTGCTGAAGAAAACGCTAAATGGCGTTACAACAGCTACAAACGTCTGGCTAGAGAAAACTGGGGTGCTGAATAATTAATCACACTCTGATACATATAAAAATGGGAGCCGTGCATTGAGCAGGCTCCCATTTTTATTTAAACCGGCTCTGAATAGAAATCAGTACCGACCTTATTTGGTTTATTAAATTCTTCTTATTTATTCTTTGATTTCGGAATCCAACTGTCGACCAATTCACGATGTTCTTTTCTCCACTTACGCGCTATTTCTTCTTCGTTCATGCGGGCGTCTTTCATAGCTGTCATAAAAGAACTAAGTTCTTCCGTCGTCAATTTGATATTTGCAAAGAATTCAGCAGCAAACGGGTCTTTCTCACTGAATCCTTTCCAAGCAACAGCATGTATCTCTTCAAGGTCACCATATACTTTCTTCGGATCATTCAGAAATTTCAAATCAAACTGGTCAAACATCCAATGTGGTGTCCAGCCTGTAATAACAATCCATTCTCCTTTATCCATTGCTTTCTTCAGAGACGCCAGCATAGTTGAGCTACTTGAAGTCATAAGAGTGTATCCGTCAAGTCCGTAAGCAGAGATCGCCTTATCTGTGGTTTTCATAATTCCTGCACCGGCATCGATTCCTACTATTTCAGAAGAAAAACGGTCTTTATTAGCTGCCAGTTCGTCTATGGAATTAATGGTAACATATTGTGGTACGACCAGTCCGACACGTGCTTCTCCATAAACCTCACCCAAGAATTCAAGGCTATCTCCGTATTGGTTCAAGTAATCTTTCATCGTTATCGGCAACCAAGCATCCAAAAAGACATCTGATTTCTTTCCTGACATAGATACGAAAATCGGAGCAAGGTCTGCGTTTTGCAATTCGACTTCGTAACCTTGTTCTTCCAGTACCACCTTAGCCAAGTGACTCATGGCAATACCTTCCAACCAATTGGCATAAGCTATTTTCACTTTCTTTTTATCTACGTCCGAATTCGTACAGGAAACCAGTAAAAGCAGGGCGGACAATACTATTCCTACTAATTTATATATTCTCATTTTCGTTCCTTTCTGTTTTTAGTCTTTCTTGTTTTTTCGTCCTGCCATGCCTTGGGTAATACGGTCTAAGATGATAGCCAAGATAACCACCGCTATACCACCTTCAAATCCCAAACCGATTTTCATTTGGGTAATACCTTTCAAGACGATTTCCCCTAAACCACCGGCAGCAATCATGGCAGCGATTACGACCATGGAAAGTGACATCATTATCGTTTGATTTACTCCGGTCAAAATAGTAGGTAATGCCAGAGGAAGCTGTACTTTATAAAGTAGCTGCCAACGGGTAGCCCCGAATGACCGGGAAGCTTCCACTACATTTTTAGGGACTTGCCGGATTCCCAGTCCGGTAAGACGAACTACGGGCGGCATGGCGAAAATGATAGTCGCAAACACTCCCGGAACTGCTCCCAAGCCGAAGAAAAGGACAGCGGGAATCAGGTAGACAAAAGCAGGCATAGTCTGCATCAGATCGAGAACGGGACGAAGTATTTTATCTGCACGCGGACTGTTCGCCGTCCATATCCCTAAAGGCACGCCGACAACCAGAGCCAAGCAAGTAGACGACAAAACGAGAGCAAGCGTTTGCATAGTTGCTTCCCAAAATCCCATTCCATAGATAAGCAACAAGCCTAATACGGTAAAGATAGCCGTTCCACGCCCGGCCTTCATCCATGCTGCGACAGCAAGCGCCAGGATAGTTATATAAAAAGGTATTCCGAAAAGTACATGTTGAAATCCTATAATGAAACTACCGATGCCTGAATTCACGGCATCAAAAAAAGTAGAAAAATGCACCATCATCCAATTAATGGCACTCTCTATATATTGTCCTATATTGATCATAAGTCTATTGCGTTTTGAATTATTTCGTTTATTTCTTCTTTATCTTTCCCCGTTACTTCGATGATTAAGGATGATAACGGAATAGTGCCCAGGAACTCACGGGTTTCGTCAATTACCCAAACGGGTGAATTGCTCTTTGTCATCAGGGGGAGAATATCTTCCAGTACCGTATCACACAATACGGAATGGACTTCCGTACGCACAACCGTTTCGATAGATTTTTCCTGTTTGTTACGCAGTTTCAACAGGTCGTTCAAGCGTACTTCACCTACCAGTTTATCGTCGGCATCTATGACGGGAAGTACTGTTATATTCTTCGCACGCATTTTACGAATCAAGACTTCGGGACCTTCTTTTTTCAGACGGGCTACCAATGGTTTGTCAATCATCAAAGATGAAGCGGTGATAATTTTACTCCTGTCAACGTTTTCTACAAAGCGGGCTACATAATCGTTGGCCGGTTCGGTCAGAATCTCTTCCGAAGTTCCTATTTGTACTACTTCTCCATCTTTCATGATAGCAATACGGTCGCCCAGTTTAATCGCTTCACTCAGGTCGTGGGTGATAAAGACAATAGTCTTTTTCATCTTTGATTGCAAGGCGAGAAGTTCATCCTGCATCTGTACACGAATCAAGGGGTCGAGAGCAGAGAAAGCCTCATCCATTAAAAGAACTTCGGGATTATTGGCTAAGGCACGAGCCAGTCCGACACGTTGCTGCATCCCGCCGGAAAGTTCGCCTACCATTTGGTTCTCGTAGCCTTTCAATCCGACAAGTTTCATACTTTCCATGGCTTTCTTTTCTCGCTCCTCTTTCTTCACTCCTTGAAGTTCGAGACCGAACGCTATATTATGTAATACAGAACGGTGGGGTAACAGACCAAAGTTTTGAAATACCATTGCCAGTTCTTTACGCCGGACTTGCAACAATTCTTTTTCAGACACCTTGGATATATCTATTCCATTCACAAGTACTTGTCCCGAAGTGGGACGTATCAGACGATTAATACAACGCAGCAATGTCGATTTCCCACTGCCGGAGAGCCCCATTATCACAAAAAATTCTCCTTCGTTAATTGAAATATTAGCATTTTTCACTCCTACTGTACACCCGGTATCTTTTAGGATCTCCGATTTACTTTTATCTTCTTTCAGCATCTTGAGAGCTTTCTGTTTCTCATTACCGAAAATGAGATATAAATCCTTTATTTCTATTTTGCTCATATAATAATATATTGGTTTAGATTATAATATTTGTTTTGTTTTCAACTGTCGCGCCTACCATTCTCATCAATGATAAACAAGTTGAAAGTTCGCTTGGTTCGGCCACATTACATGATAACATGGCAACCTTATGAGTTTTAAATGATTAAAAAACAGACTGAGTAGTTTAAAAGGAATAGAATTTGGTAAGATTATCCTCTCAATGAACAGTAAAAACAGTATTTTTATATATGAATGACAGCCTGTTTTTGCATATTATTTCGACAAAGATAGGCGAAATAGATTAAAGATACAAATTTTATTCAGAAACGGAGTAATTCCAAAGGTGCTTTTTCAGGTCTACACACCCATTTTGTTTGAAAGAAACTCCTTCTTCCAATAGGATTTGTTTTTGTTCTTCCCAACCGGGAACAAGACGTCCTGATGCATTGACTACTCTATGGCAAGGAGTGGAAACATTATCCGGCACTTGCTTCAAAGCACGTCCTACCATACGGGAACATTGAGGCATCCCCAGTAACGCAGCAATACTTCCATAGGTGGAAACTTTACCCAACGGAATCTCACACACCACCTGATACACTTCCCGGCAGAAGGTTTCAGACAGACTCGCTTTATCTACTTTATAATCTTTCATTGCCCAGGTTTCTACTGATTTCGTTCCCCAAAGCTAGATAAAAAGAAAAGAATTTGCAAATAATTAGTTTGCTTCATACAATATTTGCAACTTTTCTTGCTTTATCTACAAATTATTACGAAATTTGCCACGGTAAAACAATAAAGTTACTAACAAAGCAAACTACTCTGTTATGAAAAAGAAAAATATCCTATTTGCAACCTGTTTATTGGGAGCATTCGCTTTCAGTTCCTGCGAGAAGAACCTTTATGATGAAAGTAAGCAATCTGAGAAAGAAATCAAAATGACCGATCTCAACATTCCGGAAGACTTTCAGTGGAATTTAACTCAAGTCACTAAAGGAACGACTATTGCCAACACACAGACTAAAGTTTCATTATTTCTAGATGAAAAATGTAGTAAAGATGAAAAAGTAGCAACTATCCCGGTATATAATAAGGCTATTAATTTACCTTTAAGTCTTCCGACTTACGTAAAAACTATATATGCCCAATACCAAAGTAAAAGCGGTAAAATGATTACTAAATCTGTAGCCGTAAATGCTAATGGTAGCTACACACTTAATATCCCTGATGCCATTGAAGCTATTCCGACTCGTGCTATCACACGCGATAACAATAAAAAAGATGATGATTATAATATAGAAGATGATATAAAATATGATAAAGAGCGAGGAGTCGTTTATCATCCTAAAAAAGGTTGGGGAACAATTATGTTTGAAGACCAATTTCCTTCACTCGGTGATTATGATTTCAATGATTTTGTGGCAAATTATCAAGTACTATTTGAAGTAAGCAAAGCAAAAGAAAAAGATGAATACGAAAGTAAGTACATAGCGATAGGTCTATGTTTAAAAGCCGTTGGAGGCGTATTCCCCTATAATCCTTATTTGAGGCTCAAAAAAATAAAAAACAAAAACATCGAAAGCGTTATGATGAGTCATTATAAAACAGGAGAAGAAATTGAAGTTAACCTAATTGACAATAAGAATCCAAAAGGTAATCTCATCATTGATTGCACTCCTTTAGTACAAAACTTAGATAGACGTGGAAGTAAATACTTCAATACAGAGAGGAATGCTTTAGTAACCAAGGAGGAAGATCTGCCTGAAATTATTATTGAAATTAAACTCAAAGAACCAAAAGAAATAGATGATATATTAGAAGACGACGAGTTTGATTTATATCTAAAACGTAATGATAACGGAACGGAAATACACATGAACGGTATTGAACCAATAGCTTACCAATACCCATTCAATGACAAAAATTTATATCCGATATATGAAGATGGAGAGGAAGAAGACGATAACTACTATTATAGTAACGAACGTCTGATCTGGGGATTAAGAGTACCGGGAAATGTAGCACACACCATTGAAAAAGGTGATTTCCTGAAAGCCTATAAAGGTTTTGCCAAATGGGCACAAAGTGGTGGCAAGAATGAACAGAACTGGTATAACCAAGGAAATGCTGACGACAATCTATTGATTCATTACTAACTCATACAAATAAGAAAGTCTGCCTCCCAATAATGGGTAAGTTTACCATTATTGGGAGGCGGACTTTCTTATTATATTTCGACGTAAACTATCCTGTTTTATCCTTTTCTCTTTAATAAATCTGTCGGGCTCTCCCCAAACAGTTCTTTATAACATTTGGCAAAATAAGAAGGGGAACTGAAACCGACTTCATAACCAATCTCCGACACTGTCATATCCGATGAAGCAAGCAGAGACGCGGCTTTCTTTAGACGGGCAATACGGAGTAATTCATTAGGAGAATAATTAGTCAAAGATTTTATCTTACGATAAAGCTGTACGCGGCTCAACCCCATATCTTTGCCCAAATCTTCTACGTTCAAACCGGAATCTCCCATCTTCTCATCAATCAAAGCTTTGAATTTCTCTACAAATTCCTTGTCCATATCACAAACATCTTCTTTCGCCAATGCCTGTCCATCACCAAAGAATTGTTTCAGACGGCGATGCGAATCTATCAGATTACGAACACGTGCCAACAGTAATTGAGAACTGAAAGGTTTGGAGATATAAGAATCCGCACCACCGTCGTACCCTTGAATCCTCTGTTCATCTAAAGAACAGGCTGTTAATAAGATAACAGGAATATGGCATGTTTGCAGTTCGCTTTTCAGACGGCGGCAACATTCAACGCCGTCAATACCAGGCATCATTACATCGGAGATAATCAAATCCGGGACATATTTCATAGCTTTGCGGATACCTTCCGAACCATCTGCCGCTTCAATGACAGCATAGTCTGCATGAAGTAATCCATGAACATACAGACGAATATCCGCATTATCATCAATGATAAGTACAGAAGGTTTGGAAGAATCATAGTTCTTCTCCAGTTCCTCTTCTTCAACGGGCACAGCGTTATTCAAGGGAGATACTTCGGAAACAGAGGTTGCGGAAGAATCTTCCAAAGAAGACACTTCGCAGGTCCGTACCGGTAAATCGACAGTAAAAACAGTTCCTTGCTTTTCATCACTTTCCACTGATATAGTTCCACCGTGCAGTTCGACGAAAGCCTTTACTAAAGCCAATCCTATTCCCGAACCGGCATGATGCATATCTATTTTATAAAAACGATCAAAAATATTACGAATATGTTCGGCAGAAATCATCGAACCAGTATTAGATACAGTAAAACGAATCCAACGGCTATCATCTTTTGTCAAGGTGGACAAACGGACGGCAACTTTTCCATTTTCCGGCGTAAACTTAAAAGCGTTCGACAGAAGATTAAAATAAATCCGTTCCAACTTCTCCACATCGGCTTGTGTATGATAATTCGAATCCGGCATATTATCGAAAGAGAAATGGATATGCTTCTTACGGGCTGCCGTCTGGAAAGATTCATTCCACCCTTCAAAAGAAGAAAGGATATCTACCGAAACAGGAGTATATTCCATTTTTCCGTTCTCATATTTACGGAAGTCCAGAATCTGATTGACCAAGCGCAAGAGAATATTTACGTTACGCTGAATGAGCAACAACATCCGGTGCTGGTCTCCGGTCAGCGTTCTGTCTGCCAATAATTGTTCCACAGGATCAGCAACCAAAGTCAGAGGGGTACGGAAATCATGAGAGATATTCGTAAAGAAAACCAGTTTGGCATGAGTCGCTTCTTCCAGTTGATGCGACAGTTGAATCAGTTGGTCACGCTGTTCCTCCAATTTATCCCGCTGTTCTTCGAGTTGCTTCTTCTGTTCTGATAATTCCCTATTCAACCGGTTCTTGGAACGGAGAGATTTATAAACGACAAGTAGCAATCCGGCCACCAATAACAGAATCAACAAACTTCCATACATGATAACCTGCTGGGTAGCTACCCTTGAAAGATAACCACTGATACGTCCGTTCAGTGTTTCGATTTTTTGGTCGAGTTCTGAAATATGAGTAGTCTGAAGTTGCATGATATGCGCATTGGTACGGTCGACAACAGCCGTATTCATCACCGTTTCGCGAGGATAAGATTTCTTTTCGAGAATGTTCATTGCCAGTTGCAGTACTTTATCTCCATTGGTAGGATAAATGAAAGTCGCGTCCAATACACTATCGAGCACGAGTTCCAGACCATTTCCCTTACCAGGCAGGGCGTCAATGCCTACAAAAATCATTTCTTTTTCCCGTCCGGCTTTTTTGGCGGCCTGATAAGCTCCCGGAGCTATTCGGTCATTATGCGCATACACAGCATCAATCTTCGAGTGACGTCGAAGCATACTGTCCATTTCTACTTCTGCCGGCCCACGCTCCCAAGCCGCATCTGCTTTATCAATCAGCTTTATCTCGGGAAAATGACTGATAGCAGCCATAAATCCCTGATGACGTTCCATGGCGGGAGTCGAACCACTTAACCCAGTCAGTTCAACGATATTACCTTTCCCTTTCAGGCGGGAAGCGATATAATTGCCTACCGCACGACCGATTTCATAATTATCCGCACCAATATAAGCAGTATATTTATCCGAAAGAATTTTCCGGTCGACCGTGATGACCGGAATTCCTTTCCGGTAAGCCTCCTCAACAATTGGAGTCATGGGGGCAGCCTCATTAGCTGAAATGATCAGCAAATCCACTCCCTTATCCATAAAGTAATGAATATCTTCCGCCTGTCTGCGGTTATCATCACCGGCAGAACGTATCTCGACAGATACACCATCATAGAACATCGCTTCACGAAGTATCTCATCATTCATCTTATGTCGCCACGAATCATCACTACATTGCGCCACACCGATACGAAAACGGGGAGTATCCTGCCGACACGCCGTTATCCCAATAAGGCAAAGCAGTATTGCCGTCCAACGAAAACATCTCATAGCACTGTGCTTTTCTTTCTTCATCGTACCTCTTACCATACAAAATCCTATTCTATATCGGGATAAAGATAATGGTTTTCTTTCAAAAGAACACAAAGAACAGATTGAATAAGACGGAAAAAGTTCTCCATATCTGTTATATCCGTTAATCTCATTTTACCGCCAGTAGCTTGCTTTTTCAAAGCATACGTTATCAAAACAGAACCTCTCAAAGCATAACATTTAACTTTGAGAGGTTCTACATAGATAACAGATACTGATTCAATCTGCCAATATGTAAAATAGGATTATAATAGTCTGTCTTTCAACACCTGCGGCAATTCCGGCATCGCCCCGCTCTGCGTACAAACGTAAGCAGAGACTTCCACAGCCAGTTTGTGTGCTTCGGGCACCGGCTTTCCATTCAATATGGAAGCACAGAAGGCAGCCGTAAAGGAATCGCCTGCACCTACCGTATCGGCCACGGGGACTTTCGGAGTCTCCTGGAAGGAAACAACCCCCGGAGTAAATACATAGCTGCCATTGATGCCGCAAGTCAGAATCAGCATTTTCAGGTTGTATTTAGCTAACAGAATCCAGCACTTATCCTGCAAGTCAATGCCCGGATAACCGAACATACGACTGATAGTCACCAGCTCTTCATCGTTTATCTTCAAGACATTACAACGTTGGAAAGAGTCACGCAACACTTCTTTGGTGTAGAAGTCCTGACGGAGATTGATGTCGAATATCTTTAATTGTCCATCTATCTCGGGCATTGTATCCAAGAAACGATTGATAGTGGCACGGCTTGCTTCGTTGCGCTGTGCCAGTGATCCGAAACAAACGGCACGTGTGTTCAGCGCCAAACGTTTCAGTTCGTCCGTGAAAGGAATGTTATCCCAGGCGACACCTTCCTTAATTTCATAGCAAGGCACCCCTTCAGCGTCCAGTGTCACTTGTACTGTACCCGTAGGATAATCTACCCGTTCAATCTGAGTATTCAGTTTCTTTTCCTTGAATACCGACATGATCTCGTCACCCAGTTCGTCATTGCCCACTGCACTGACCACACGGCTGTCAAAGCCGAATTGTGAAACATGATAAGCGAAGTTTGCCGGAGCACCGCCTATTTTCTTTCCTTCGGGCAACACGTCCCAAAGCGCTTCACCCATTCCTACTATTATATTATTCATGATAAACAGAGTTTAATTGATTCTCAAATATAAAATTATTTTCTGATACGGAACGTATAAAACAGCAAATAAAGTACACCGACAGTCATGACGGCAATTGCGCCGTTCTGCCCCATTGAAGTGTCCGAAGCCACTCCCATAGCCAGCGGGAACACCGTTCCGCCGAAAAGTCCCATAATCATCAGACCGGAAACTTCGTTTTTCTTACCCGGCAAATAAAGCAATGCCTGCGAGAAGATAACGGAGAACACATTCGAGTTGCCAAAACCTATCAAAGCGATACAAACATAAATGATTGCCTTTTCGTGGAAGATAAACAAGCCAATCATGGCTGCCAACATCATAATAACACTGACAGCGAAGAAAGACTTCGCGGACATCTTGCGCAATATGAAAGATCCGAGGAAACACCCTGCCGTACGGAAAATGAAATAAAGACTCGTTGCAAAAGCCGCATCATCCAATCCCATTCCGATGCGCTCCATTAAAATCTTCGGGGCGGTAGTGTTTGTGCCCACGTCGATACCGACATGACACATGATACCGACAAAGCAAAGCAGGATAAACGGCTTGCCGAGCAAGGCAAGGCATTGTCTGAAAGTAGACGGTTTGCCTTCTTCCTTTTCTTCTTCAATCTGCGTGGCGTTGAGCAGAAGAATGGCGACAACGGCCACTATCATATAAACCGGGAAAAGAATCCGCCAGCCCAAATCGAAAGACGGAATAGCTTGCGTCGCTCCCCACATGGCAATGTATGGTGCCAGAAAAGAAGCAATCGCCTTTACGAATTGTCCGAAAGTCAGGCTGCTCGCCAAGCGGTCACCACGCACGATATTGGAGAGCAACGGGTTCAGAGAAGTCTGCATCAACGCATTTCCGATTCCCAACAGAGAGAAGGAAATCAACATCAACATATAACTGTCACCAAAAACCGGCAACAATAATGAAGCGAATGTCACGAGCAGACTGAGCAATACGGTTTTCTTCTGACCGATACGGCTCATCAACATCCCTGTCGGTACGGAGAAAATCAGGAACCAAAAAAAGACGAGTGAAGGGAAAATGTTTGCTTGTGAGTCCGACAGGCCGAGGTCTGCCTTTACATAATTGGAAGCAATGCCTACCAAGTCAACGAATCCCATGGCAAAGAAACATAGCATCACCGGGATCAGTTTGGAGAGAGAAGAGTTTTTACTGTTTTCCATTGTTATATCTATTATTTTATAAATTCTGTGTCCTTATGGCTTAACCGGTCCGCCCCTACGGGAATAAACCCGTTTACCGCTTATACAGTTGATGTTTCATACTGATATAATAGGATGAAAGCTACGGTAATGTTGGTTCGCCACGGCCGTGACGAATTCTTTCCATGGCTGTGGAGAGATCTCTTCATGGCTGTGGAGAGAAGTTACCACGGCCGTGGTGAGGTATTAATACCGTAAGCCTGACAGAAGTATACCGTTGCCTTCAGTGTACTAATCCGTAGGGGTAGACATACTCTGCCGTAGGGAATCAGAAAAAGAGCGCATAGATTAAATGGCAGAAGCTTATTGCTTCAACCGGTAGACGATAAACGAGTCTACCTTGTAGGCTCCGCCTTTGCTGTAAAAATCGATGTGATTGTAAGGTTCCGAAGGGAAGACCTGATTGGTCATTGCGAAACGCCCACCGTCACCAAATGCTTCCACGCTTGATTTATCTACAAACAAATGAAGCTTCAGCTCATTCTTACCGCTTTCAACAGCTGTCCACGTCAGTGCCGGGAAATTCTCGTTGAAGCCAACATCACCACTTTTACGACGGTCCATAGAGAATCTATTCTCTTTCATATCATATTGCATATCCACTTCTTCGCCCTTGTCATTGTAAAGACGGAAGCCGATAACGTCCGCATGCAGGTTCTTGATAGACAGTTCTATTTCGTAAGCGCCTTCGTTGACCGGAATCATTTCTTTTACCGTACGTGTTCCGTTCACTCTGAACGAACGTTTCTTTGAGATGTCACGCAGTTTCTGCAATTCGGGAGATGGGGCAGATTGAAGATAAGTCTCACCGCCGACGGTAAAGAGACCCAAATCGCGGGGAACGGAGTTCGGACTGCGGTATTGGGAAGTCGGAACATCGTTGGCATATTGCCAGTTGCTCATCCATGCAATAGCGATACGGCGGTTGTCGGGAGCAT
>OMCD01001248.1_pt1 | contig 15959 bp, 12 predicted proteins | sample 1674171 | NCBI WGS metagenome assembly OMCD01 (sample SAMEA103958149, study PRJEB25191) | human gut metagenome | biome: human-associated habitat [ENVO:00009003]; feature: intestine environment [ENVO:2100002]; material: feces | place: Germany | collected 2013/2015
ACGGCGGGTTCATCATATGCTGATTTGGATGAAAAAATGCTTATGCAAGCAAGCTTGCAACACACTTTCTCCTTCAAACCAGCGCATGGCAGAACTGTAATTTCATATCATTTATTCTCTGGCCAGTATCTTTACATAATGGATACCGTCCAAAACTTCCAGTTCATCGATCATGCTTGATACATTTTCTGTATCTTCTCTTACTTCCACACTCAGTGTCAAAGTAGCAACCCCATTAACCGGAATACTCTGATGGATGGTAAGAATATTGGCTCTGTAAACAGCAACCACATGGAGCAAATCACTCAAAAGCCCCTGCTTGTCATCCATCTGCACTACCAATGTAATAGTCTTCCCCTTTGTATTGTCGTAAAAAGGAAAAATATCGTCCTTATATTTGTAAAAAGAACTTCGGCTGATCCCCACCCGGTCTGCTGCTTCCTGTACGGTAATGGCTCTTACTGTTTCCAGAAGTTTTTTGGCTTCTACCACCTTTAAAAGGACCTCCGGTACCGCCCTTTGTTTTACAACAAAATACTTACTTTTATCTTCCATGAACCCCTTTTTTCCTCCCTGTCCATGTCCGTATTGTGAACACATCTGTATTCATGAGGAAGATATTAACATACTTTCCAGTAAAATGCAACTGTTTTTATTAATGAAAAATCAATGAACCCATCACCTACATAAAAAAGACGGCAGCCTTTTTTCAGCCATCGCCTTATACTAATTTGATCAATCTTATTCCAGTTGTTTTTACTGCTTTTTGCCGATTTACTGAACTGCTGAATAATCGCCCTCTAACTGTGTCATATCTTCAAGAAGATTTGCAGTTCCCTCAGAACCATCCCAGAGAAGTTCAATTACAAAACCGTCTGACGGCATATCGCTGATATCAATATCATACCACTCCAGTGAATTTCCATCTGTATCTTCTACCTGCATATCCCAGGCCAGATTGTCCTCATCTACATTTAACAACAGCTCTGCATAAGTTCCATGAGTCATGATCTCACCATCCAGCAGATCATCCCCCCATTCGTCCAGGCTTGCGCCAGACAATCTTAAAGCTGCAATATCTACGCCAGTTCCGTTTACAACAGTTACAGGAATCTGAATATAATCTTCCTCTGCTTCTGTTTCTGTTTCCGGAGCTGCGGTTGTGGTTGGTGCTGCTGTAGTCTCTGGAGCTGCAGTTGTTGCTGGTGCTGCAGTTGTTGCTGGTGCTGCCTTGCTCTTTCCTCCACATGCGCTGATCCCTACTGCTACACATGCAGCCAGAATGGATACCAATACTCTTTTTCTCATAATTTTCTCCCTTCGTACTTTCCATTTGTTTTAGTTACAGTTCCACCATGCTTCTTGTTTTCATGAATATGGAAACAAGAAGATGTCATGGCCAAACTGCAACTTATTAAATTACTCATCCCCCGCTTTGCGGCTGGTGCATCGTTTCGTAAATAACTGTAGTGATCACGTAAGATGCGGATTTGAGTGTGCAGGTCTAAAAACGCAGGCACAGCGGGCTACGCTGAGGATTTTAGACCTGTGCAATCAGATTCGCAGACAAGTGAGTGGTATCGTTATTTCGAGAACGATGTACTATTACTTATGGTAACATATTTATGGCAAAAAATATAAGTTTTGCGTGAAATGTATCTCAAACAACGTAAAATGTAAGCTTTCTATTGAGCCATACTTTTTCCTATGTTAAAATATATAGTATCAGACCGGGTCTATACCCCCGCATCCCGGCTTTTACATTTGGAGGTAACGCAATGCATATTGCTCTTTGTGATGACAGCCGGGCAGAGCTTTCCCGCCTCACTTTCCTTTTGGAAGAATACCGTTTAAAACGGGACGGCTCCCTGACTTATGATATTTTTACAAACGCCACCGATCTTTTGGAGACCATACCGGTCCACCACTTTGATCTGCTGCTTTTAGATATTCTTATGCCCGGTATTACAGGTATGGACGCTGCCAGGGAAATTCGTCAGACCAACAGCACTATTCCCATTATTTTTCTCACCTCTTCCAGTGAATACGCAGTAGAAAGCTACCGGGTCAATGCCGCCGACTACCTTTTAAAGCCACTGGATGCTGATAAACTTTTTCCAGTGCTTGACAAACTGCTGGCCGATTTTAAAAGTAATGCTCCTTATATCCCCTTAAAAACCAGCACCGGTATTATCCGGCTTCTCATCTCTAACGTTGTTTTTGTAGAAGTCCAGAATCATCTGGTCACCTTTAAAATGGCAGACGGAACCTTCCACACTGCTTCTGGCCGCCTGGCAGACTATGAAAAAAAACTCCTTGTAAGCAGAAGCTTTTTCAAGCCCCACCGCTCCTATCTGGTTAACCTGCACCAGGTAACAGGTCTTGATAAAAATGGTTTTTCCACCAATATAGGCAAAATCGTTCCCGTTTCCCGTGATACCTATACAAAAGCAAAATCCGCCTACATGAATTACCTGTTGAACGGAAGACTGGAGGAAAACGCAGAATGATCCAGACTCTCTCCAATCTGACCATAATCATCTACGCCATAGCCGTCATGACTATGCTGTTAGATACAACGCCCGCCCGCCTGTCCCGCAACAAACTCAGTCTGTTATGGGCCGGTGCAGGCATCATCGCGCTGCTTCAGTTTTTTGCCAGCTGTGTTCTGGGCATAAAAATTTATCTTCGCTTTTATTTTTTCTTTGCACAGCTTCCGGTATTTCTGCTTTTCTGGCAGCTTTCCGGCAAAGGACTGGTGAAAACTTTTTTCGCCACCCTCAGCGCTATTTTTATGTGCGTTCCTGCCATGTTTGCTTCCCGGATTTCCCGGGAATTTCTGCCTGTATCAAAAACAGTAGATTACCTTTTTCTGCTTTTGACCAGTCTTATCATGCTCTGGCTCATTCACCATTTTATGCAGCCGGTCTTTGGGCAGCTGCTAGATACTTTTTCGTCCCTGGACATTTTAAAATTCAGCGCTATTCCATTTCTTTATAATGCTACGATCCTGGCATCTGGCGGCTACCTGAGTTCTGAACGCAATGTACTTCTGCGTTTTCTTATTGGTCTTAGTACACTGACTGCCTATTTTCTTCTGTTAATGGTATTTGGCCGTACCAGAAAAATTCACAAACTAGAGTATGAACGTGAAATGCAGACATTGGTACTGGAATCTGCCAGACAGTCTTTAGCAAGGCAGCGTCAAAACCAGGAACAGGCCCGGATCTACCGTCATGACATGCGGCATCATCTGGCATTGATCAACGGCTATGCCGCTGAAGGGAATCTGGAAAAAATAAAGGAATATCTTTCCCAGACAGAAATGGAGATTGATGCCATTACACCTAAACGATACTGTGCCAACGAAACCGTAAACCTTGTACTTTCTTCCTTTGAAGCAAAATCAGCGGAAATGAATGTCACGCTTTGTATAGAAGCGAATCTTCCTGAAACACTTTCTATTTCCGACACAGAATTATGCTCCCTGTTTTCCAATGCACTGGAAAATGCCATTTTTGCTGCTTCCAAATTAATGGAAAAAAAAGCGCGCAGAGTTTATCTGCGCACACTGATAAATAATAATAAACTTTTGATCTCTACTAAAAATGCCTATGCCGGAACTATCCAAATGGAAGGAGAATTTCCAAAATCTTCCAATCGTCAACCCGGACATGGTTTTGGGATTAAAAGTATGGCCGCCATTGTCACACAACATGGCGGCCTGTATTCCTTTGAAACTTCTGGAAACATATTCACTTTACAGCTTATGCTGCCTTTAATTGCAAAGTCCTGATCACGACCTGCCGCAGCCTTGGATGACTGAATATCAATCATCCTGGGCTGCATTTTTATTTGGACAGCCAAGGCTCATCCAGCGCAAATATGCACTGATGAAATTGTCAATGGCGCCATCTAACACAGCATCAACATTGCCGCTTTCTTCGCCTGTACGGTGATCCTTTACCATTGTATATGGCTGAAGGACATAGGAACGGATCTGGCTTCCCCAGCCATTATCCTTTACATCACCGCGGATACCGGCTGCCTTTGCTGCCTGCTCCTCCTGACGGAGCATATACAGCTTTGCCTTTAACATCTGCATTGCCTTATCCTTGTTCTGAAACTGGGAACGTTCATTCTGGCAGGTAACAACAATGCCAGTTGGATAATGAGTGATGCGGATAGCAGAAGATGTTTTATTAATATGCTGTCCGCCGGCACCACTGGAACGGTAGGTATCAATACGGATATCGTCCGGATTGATCTCAATATCAATGTCTTCCTTAATATCCGGCATCACATCGCAGGACACAAAGGAAGTCTGTCTCTTGCCAGCTGCATTAAAGGGAGAAATACGCACCAGACGGTGCACACCGTGCTCAGAGCGAAGGTAGCCATAGGCATTTTCCCCACTGATCTGAATGGTAACAGATTTGATGCCTGCTTCATCACCGTCCAGATAATCAAGAACCTCTACCTTAAAGCCTTTTTTCTCTGCCCAGCGGCAGTACATACGGTACAGCATGCTGCACCAGTCACAGGACTCCGTTCCGCCTGCACCTGCATTCAGACGTAAAATAGCATCATAGCCATCATATTCGCCGGAAAGCAGAAGCTTCATACGCATTTTTTCCAGTGTCTCTGAAAAATGATCTAACATTTCCTGGATCTCAGGGATCAGAGAAGCATCATTTTCCTCATACCCCATCTGGATCATGGTCTGGATGTCTTCGTATTCCTGTTCCAGTTCACGGAAAGTATCCACCTCATCTTTTAAGTGTTTTGCTTCCCGTACTAATCTGGTCGAGCGCTCCGGATCATTCCAGAATCCCGGCTCTTCCATGGATTTGTCTAATTCGTCGATTCGTCTGACCTTATTATCCAGGTCAAAGTGAATCCCTCACTTCCACTAATGGTTTGTCATACGTTGATAACGTATATTTAAAATTATCTAACTCAACCACAGCTTCACCCGCTTTCTCTTTTTAAATTTTATTTTTCTTTACAAAAATCCCCCTGCGCGGTTTTGACCGCACAGGAAGATTTTTTAATTCAAAATATGGAAGACTATTTAATACGTCCGCAGCACTGCTTATATTTCTTTCCAGAACCGCATGGGCATGGATCATTTGGATAGATTTTCTGCTCTTCGCGCTTCTTTGGAGCTACTGGAGTTGCATCCTTGTTTGTACCTGTAACCCTGGCAGCAGATTCTCTCTCTATCTTCTGCTCTACACGGATATGGAACAGGATACGTACAGTCTCTTCCTGGATCGCAGCCATCATAGCCTCATACAGTTCATAGCCCTGCATCTTGTACTCAACAACCGGATCTCTCTGGCCGTATGCCTGTAAGCCGATTCCTTCGCGAAGAGCATCCATATCATCCAGATGTGACATCCACTTATTGTCAATAACCTTCAGAAGAACTACACGCTCGATCTCACGAATCTGCTCAGGCTCCGGGAATTCAGCTTCCTTAGTCTCATACAGCTTGATCGCAGCTTCCTTTAAGGTATGCTTTAATTCGTTCTTCTTCATGGACTTCTTTTGCTCATCTGTCAAAGCAACAGACTTTAATGGGATAATTGGCAGAAGCAGGTTATTTAACTCAGTAAGATCCCATTTTTCTGCTGTATCTTCATCAGAAACAGACATATCTACTGCATTTTCTACAATGTCAGTGATCATCTTCAGTACCAGATCACGCATGTTATCTCCATCCAGAACCTTACGGCGCTCTGCATAGATAACTTCACGCTGCTCATTGTTTACTTCGTCAAACTTAAGCAGCTGCTCACGGATACCGAAGTTATTGCCTTCGATCTTCATCTGTGCCTTCTCAATTGCATTGGAAAGCATCTTATGCTCGATCTGTTCACCTTCCGGTACACCCATTGCCTCAAACATGTGCATCAGGCGCTCAGAACCAAACAGTCTTAACAGATCATCTTCCAGAGACAGATAGAATCTGGATTCACCCGGGTCTCCCTGACGTCCGGAACGTCCACGCAGCTGGTTGTCAATACGGCGGGACTCGTGACGCTCTGTACCAATGATCTTTAAACCGCCCAGATCCTTGGATTCCTGATCCAGCTTAATATCGGTACCACGGCCTGCCATGTTGGTAGCAATGGTAACGGAACCATGAATACCTGCATCTGCAACGATCTCAGCCTCCAGCTCATGGAACTTGGCATTCAGGACTTTATGCGGAATGCCCTTCTTAGTCAGCATCTTACTTAAAAGTTCGGAAGTTTCAATGGTAATAGTACCAACCAGAACCGGCTGTCCTTTCTCATGAGCCCTTACAACTTCATCAACAACTGCCTTGTATTTTTCTTTCTTTGTCTTATAAACAGCATCATCCAGATCCTTACGGATAACAGGACGGTTGGTGGGGATCACGATAACATCCATTCCATAGATGTTTCTAAATTCCTTCTCCTCTGTAAGAGCGGTACCGGTCATACCTGCCTTCTTTGTAAACTTATTAAAGAAGTTCTGGAAGGTAACGGTAGCCAGTGTACGGCTTTCGCGGCGTACATTTACATGCTCTTTTGCTTCAATTGCCTGATGCAGGCCATCTGAATAACGGCGGCCTGGCATAATACGTCCGGTAAATTCATCAACGATCAGGACTTCATCATCCTTAACTACATAGTCCTTATCACGGAACATCAGGTTGTTTGCGCGAAGGGCAAGGATGATATTATGCTGGATCTCCAGATTCTCCGGATCAGCCAGGTTATCAATGTGGAAGTATTCCTCTACCTTCTTGACGCCCTGTTCAGTCAGGTTGACTACTTTATCCTTCTCATCTACTACAAAATCGCCTGTCTCTTCGATCTCTTCACCCATGATCGCATCGATCTTGGAGAATTCCTTTGAAACAGTACCGCGTTCTAACTGACGTGCTAAAACGTCGCATACTTCATACAGCTTAGTAGACTTGCCGCTCTGTCCGGAAATAATAAGAGGTGTTCTTGCCTCATCGATGAGAACAGAGTCAACCTCGTCGATGATACAGTAATCCAGATCACGTAGAACCAGCTGTTCTTTGTAAATGGACATGTTATCACGCAGATAGTCGAAACCAAGTTCATTATTTGTTACATAGGTAATATCGCAGGCATAAGCTTCTTTTCTCTGCGCACTGTTCATGTCGTTTAATACAACACCTACAGTCAGTCCCAGAAAACGATGTACCTGTCCCATCCACTCAGCATCTCGTTTTGCCAGATAATCATTGACAGTAACGATCTGTACGCCTTTTCCTTTTAATGCGTTCAGATAAGCCGGACAGGTAGATACTAATGTTTTACCTTCACCTGTACGCATCTCTGCAATACGTCCCTGATGGAGTACAATACCACCGATCAGCTGTACCGGGAAATGCTCCATGTTAAGTGTTCTTCTTGCCGCCTCACGGACAGTAGCAAATGCCTCTGGCAGAATATCATCCAGAGTTGCTCCGTCAGCCAGCTTTGCTTTCAGGATACGGGTCTGATCGCGCAGCTCCTCATCTGACTTGGCAATCATTTCGGGGCGCAGACTTTCGATCTTTGTGACGATCGGACGGATCATCTTTAATTCTCTTTCGCTGTGAGTCCCGAACAGTTTCTCAATTACGTTCATGGTTTGCTCTCCTAACTTATCTTCCTTATATAAAATATAAATTCTTTTCAACCTGCGCTGACCTGTAAAATACAGACAATACGCTTATGATACAATCTAATACATTGTATCACTTGACGTAAATTAATTCAACGACTTCATAAAAAGTTTACATTTCCTCACTTATTATGGTAAACCAGACATCTTGCACAAAAAGTATGTTCGGTTTTGTGCACATCCACATTGTCCACAGTTATCCACAAAGTTTTCCCCCAGAGTTATCCACATCAGATTTTGTCGGTTTTTCTGGATTTTCTAGTTATACACCGACTTATCCACATTATCCACATATTTTTACTTGTTCTTTTTTACACCTCCTTTACATTTGTCCTTTCTTTCTTTTTTGTATATATCTTATAAATCTGCTGTTTCTGACCAAAATATACGCTGTTCCTATTGACATTTTCAAATGTCCCTTATTAATAATTCAATATTCTTTTGCGCCTCCCATATACTTTTTTTATAAAAAATTAAGATAAATTATTAGTCAATTTCAGAATTTTAGTTGTAATTTTACAATAAACATGATATAATGTTCATATCTCAGAAAAAGGAGTTGATGATTATGCGTTATACCATAACAGGACGAAATATTGAGGTAACTCCAGGTTTGAAAGCAGCCGTTGAAAAGAAGATCGGAAAGCTGGAACACTTTTTCACTCCTGACACCGAAGTGATCGTAGCGCTCAGCGCCCAGAAAGACCAACAGAAAATTGAGGTGACCATTCCAGTTAAAGGCAATACCATCCGTGCTGAAGAAAGCAGCACCGATATGTATGTATCCATTGATCTGGTAGAAGAGATCATCGAGCGCCAGATCCGCAGATATAAAAAGAAACTCATCGACAAGAAGCAGAGTGCACTTGCATTCTCCCAGGCTTTTATCGAGGATGAGGAAGATACTTCTTATGAAGATGATATCCAGATCGTTAAGACCAAAAAATTTGCTATGAAGCCAGTTAATCCTGAAGAAGCATGCCTTCAGATGGAGATGTTAGGACATACTTTCTTCGTATTCCTCAACTCCGAAACAGAACAGGTAAATGTAGTGTACAAGCGTAAAAATGGTACATATGGACTGATCGAGCCTGAATTCTAAACGGACATGCCTGCTGACGCAGGCATCACCATTCATGAAAGCCGATTGCTCCGCACCTTTGGTGCTCCCGCAATCGTCGCCAGCATTCGCAATCCGCGCTATCGCGCTCCTTGCTCATACCGGCTTGCCCGTCCGATACCCGTGAATTCGCTCATGCAAGCATGGCTCATTCGCGGCTGCCGTCCGGGACTTTCATAGTAAAAAGCAGGTTCTGACAACTTTTAAAATTTCATAAAACAATTAGGGGAGCCAGTTTTGGCTCCCCATTTTCATATGCTCTTTCGCACACATTTAGTTATATGATTATGTACCTTTGATCAGAATCAGTCAAAAAATGTAACTGCCTTGCAAGGTGTTCTGTAATTTGATGGTGCGTAACAGATACCTGTTGCAGGTGTACTGGAGTGGATGATCTTTCCATTTCCTACATAAATACCTACATGGTTGATATAGCTTCCGCTGGCATAGAATAACAGATCTCCCGGCTTTACTTCGCTGACTGGGATCGTCTTTCCTCTGGCCGCCTGGTCTCTGGAGCTTCGGCCTGTACTGATACCGAAATGAGAGAATACACTCATAACGAAACCGGAACAGTCAGCACCTTTGGTCAGACTGGTACCTCCATATACATATGGATTTCCTAAAAACTGCTGTGCATAAGCAATCAGGGCAGTTCTGGAGGCTGTTTCTACGGAAGAGCTTTCAGTACTCTTAGAAGAGCTTGTCTCCTTCTTTGTACCAGGACCTTCTGGTTTGGTCTCTGTTTTTGCTTCTACTATTGTCTCTGCTTTCGTTTCCGCTTTCGTTTCCGCTTTTGTTTCCTGTTTTACAGTTGGGGCTGCTACTGTCACGTCCTCTGCTTTTTCAGGATTGGCTGCAATGACTTTGATCGCTGCTTCTGTCTCTTTTGCAGTTTCTTTCTGGGTCTCTGCTTTTGGAACAGCCGTTGTTTCGGCCTTTGCAGCTGCAGTTTCTTTCTTTGATGCTGCTGTTTCGGCTTTTGTCTGTGCTGCTTTGCTTTCCGCTTTCTTTGCAGCTTCTAATTCTTTTATAGCCTTATCCGCTTCTTCTTTGCGCTTGGCCTCATCTTCTTCTTTCGCCTTTTCTTCCTCTACTGAAACAGCTTTGTTAAATTCTACACTGGTCTTCATATAGTCTTTGAATACATAGCCTTCCAGGTCTGTATCTACAGAGACCTTTAAGAAATCACCTTCCTGGCCTACAACGGAATACTGGGCTCCTTCTGATAAAAGAGTCAGGGTTTTGCTGGTCAGATCCGGACTTTCCCTTAAACGAAGGCTTGTAGTATCTACTACAGTTCCATAGGTCTTTCCTACTTCTTTTGCCTTGGTCTCTGCCTTCTGTCCTGTAACAAAATATTCGGATTTAATATAGCCGGTTACAGAACCAGACTGGATCTTATACCATTTTCCGCCTTCCCCTTCTACTGTGTCCAAAATGGTAGCTGCACAATCATTGTAGATCTTTCCTGTAACAGAACTGGTGGTATTAGCCTCTGTACGGATATTAACAGATCCACTTACTTTGGATACTGCAATATTATCATAGGAGGATGATGCCGCCTTTGTCTGTGAAGCAGCTGCTTTTGTTTCCTTTGGGGCTGCTGCTTTTGTCTCTGCTTTGGCTCCGGAAGATGTCTGGGATTTCGTTTCTGCCTTTGTCTTTGAGGCTGCTGATGCAGCGGCTTTTGTCTCTGCTGCCGCTTTTGTCACGCTGCTGTTATTCTTTGCTGTTGCTTCTAACTGATCGTAGGAAGATGCCAGTTTCTTTTCAGGCTGTGCATTTCCTGCATAATAATTGTTAAGTGCTACGGAAATTCCTGCAAGAGAGGAACCGGTTTCCAGATTTGTGGATGCAAAAGCCGGTGTCACACCTGCAAGACTGCACATTCCACTGACGATCAGTAATTTTTTCCATGTGTTCATCGGTATTCTTATCCTCTCTTTAAGTCTGACAGATACTGTTCTGCACTGGTCACTGCATTAGCTCCATCTGCCGCTGCTGTAACGATCTGCCGTAGTTTCTTGGTTCTTGCATCTCCTGCTGCGAAAATGCCAGGCGCAGAAGTAATGCCTTCTTCCTCTGCTTTGATATAGCCCTGTTCCATATTCACAATCCCTTCAAAAGCCTTTGTTTCCGGCTGTATTCCTACAGCAATAAACACACCTTGAACGGAAAGTTCTTTCTTTTTCCCTGTACCATTCTCTGAAAGGATCAGACGTTCTACTGTACCGTTTCCTTCTATGGCCTGAGCCTGCATATTCCAGAGGATTTCTACATTTTCCTTTGAAAACAACTGGTTTTGAAGGCTTTTTGCTGCCCGGAGTTCTCCCCGCCTGTGTATCAGGTATACTTTGCTGCACATACGGGACAGGAAAACAGCATCTTCTACTGCCACATCACCGCCACCGATCACAGCAACGGTCCTGTTTCTGAAAAATGCACCATCACAGGTAGCGCAGTAAGAAACACCAGCTCCTGCCAGTTCTGTTTCCCCTGGGATCCCCAGTTTTTTATGAGATGCCCCTGTTGCAAGGATCAGTGTCCTGGCTTCATAGGTCGCATTCATTCCAATGACCCTTTTCACTTCTTTCGGGCCTTTATCCTCTATTTTTAAAACCGTATCTTCTTTAAAATGTGCCCCCAGCTTATCTGCATGTTCCCGCAGCTTCATTCCCAGCTCATAACCGCTGATACCGGGATATCCGGGATAGTTATCCACTTCATAGGTATTTAATATCTGTCCGCCGCTTACCGTAGATTGTTCGATTACCAGAGTGTCCAGACAAGCTCTCTGGGCATATACAGCTGCTGCAAGCCCGGCCGGTCCTGAACCGATTATGATCAGATCATAGATATGTGATGTCATTTTTATTGTTTCCTGTCTATTTTTTCATTATCTCTTAATATATTGTAACCAATTCGTAATTATTATAGCATAGATTTTACTATTGTTGCACTTCAAATTCTTACAATTATCTTTACAGATCAACCAGATATATGCCAACCTCTCCATTCTGTGCTAAAATAAAAGGAGCAAATACTGCGTCACTGATCGCGGAGCACGCGAACAGAAACAGTACTGTACACATGCAGAAAGGAACGTGAGCTTATGTCAAGAAAAACTGTACTTGTGACCGGCGCTTCCCGTGGTATCGGAAAAGCCATTGCCATTAAATTTGCCCGGAAAGGCTATAATGTAGCCATCAGCTGCATCCGCAATGAAGACCGCCTGATGCAGACAAAAAAAGAAATTGAGAATTATCAGGTACCTTGTCTTGCCTATATGGGAGATATGGGGGATATGGATTGCTGCAAAGAATTGTTCGCAAAGATAAAGAAACAGTTTGGAGGTATAGATGTACTGGTAAATAATGCCGGTGTTTCCTACATCGGACTACTTCAGGATATGAGCAGTGAAGACTGGGATAAAATTCTCCATATGAATTTAACTTCTGTTTTTAACTGCTGCAAATTGGCGATCCCTTATATGGTACACCAAAAACAGGGAAAGATCATCAATATTTCCTCTGTATGGGGTGTTGCAGGAGCTTCCTGTGAAGCAGCTTACTCTGCAACCAAAGGCGGCATCAACGCTCTGACCCGTGCTCTTGCCAAAGAACTGGGGCCAAGCAACATTCAGGTCAATGCTATTGCCTGCGGCGCCATTGACACAGAAATGAACCAGTGGATGGAAGAAGACGAACTGATCGCACTGGTAGATGAGATACCGGCAGGACGCCTTGGAAAAGCAGAAGAAGTAGCTGATCTGGCTTATCATCTTGGTTATAAAGAATCCTATCTTACAGGACAGATCATTGGGTTGGATGGGGGGTGGATTTAAAGCATTCTCTCACCCCATTTCCAGCACAGCAAGAGGTATTTCTGCAACATAATAAAAACGGAACAGGCGCCTATACAGGTTTCTGTTCCATTTTTATGTTATAAAGATATTCCGGTTAAATCTCCACCCACAAAGTCCCCTTCATAATAGGGCATGCAGTACGGATCACAGTTCCGGAAAGGATCTGCTCCCCTTCTGTTTTAATATTTACTGTTGTATAGCCTCCTGCATGTCCTAAGATCACATCTTCTTTAGAACCACGGGGGCAAACGCATTCATTTGCCACTGTTCCCGGTATACAGGCTGCAGCTGATGTAGCAATAGACGCTGCAATAGGGTATGCACGGTGCATTTTCGTAATAAAAGACCGGCAGCAGATGGACATTTCTTTTTCATCTACAAAATTTCCATCCATGTCTTTATAACTCTGTGGCTTTGAGACAATCCCTACAAATGGCATATAAGTAGACTTTGTTGCCGCATCTTCCCATTTATCTACCAGACCACAGAGCTTTGCTGACATGCCTCTTACATAAGTGACAATATCTATAAATTTCTGGTTTTTATTCAGTTCTGTCAGTTCTGTTCCCTTTAATCCTGCATCCTCTGCTTTAAAAATGACTACCGGATTGGCACAGTCAATAAGAGTTACAGGCAGTTTTCCATATCCAGGCACATCTAAAATATCCTGTTTATTGCCAGTTGGAAACAACTTTCCTGTAAGACCGCCACCGGGATTTTCAAAGGTAAGCTCAATGGGGGAACCTGTTCCCGGAACTCCGTGGATCCTGGTATCTCCTTCAATGGAGCTTTTTCCATTTTTTACCAAAACGCGGCTTCTTATGATCCTTTTTGTATTGGTATTAAAAATACGTACAATCGTTTCCGGCTCTTTTGCTTCTACCATTCCTTCATCAATGGCATACGGCCCCACTGCTGAAGACATATTTCCACAGTTTCCCCTGTTATCTACATAATAATTTTCATCATCTGTCTGAAAAAAATCATAATCCACATCTGCATCATCTCCCTCATGAGGAGAGATCACAGCAATCTTATGGGTAGGAAAGTCCACACCCATAGCAGAAAGACCCGCCGCTGTCATTCGTACACCTAATGCCTTCATAAAAAACTCCGGCCACAATGTTTTATCTGCCGGAAGGTCCTTTTTCTGAAAGATCAATGCGCGGCTGGTACCGCCGCGCATATAAGTACAAGGTATATTATAATACATAAGTTCTGTAATCTCCTGTACAAGGCGGTCCTGCACAGATATGTACAACACCTGCCTCAAAATCAACAATCTCATTGGATACAGTGATGGTTCTCATCATAAGAGGCTGGGTTGGAATCGGTGGATGGCGGCACAAAGACTGTGGATAATTTACATGGTCTGCCATACAGCACTTAATATAATCCACATCAATCTCACCATGCTTCTCCATAAGAAGTTCCCGCATTCTTGCATCTCTTAATGTGCGTTGCAGTGCATGGATCTTTGGCTGTACGACAAAGTGATTTGCATGGGTCACAATACCATCTTTTGGAAAGATCTCATCTGCACCATTTGGATAAACTTCAAAGTCAATGGCCTGTTTTTCTTTATAACCTGCTAACAGCATATTGCAGGAAACAGCTCTTGGGAAAGATCTTGTATAATCTGCAGCCTCTTTCAGAGTATGGAATTTCATGATCTGTCTTCTTGCAAAAACAGTAGGGATACCTACATTCCAGCTATCATAAATAGACTGAAGATTATTGCTTACCAGACCAATGCCGTGGGTATTTACACCACTTCTAAGTACCTGTCCAGCCTCTGTCAGACCCATGATCCTGGTTCCGTCCGGCTGTGTGATATGAAGGATCAGGATATGATCCATAATACCTACACGATAATCCCAGTTTTTGATCAGATACATTTTTCCGTCTTTTGCAGCCTCTGGGAGCACTGCACCAGTGGTGCACTCATTTTTCTTAGGAAACTTCGTGATCTCATAACGGCAGTTTACAATCATAATATCTGCCAATGAGAAACCTGAGCCCTCCGCAATACCTTCTACTTCTTCCATTACTTCCGGCATTTCCCTTCGGGTAATATCTACGAAAGATAATGCAAATTCCTGCATTTCTTCCCAGGAACGGTCAGAGCTGAGAGCAAATACCTGCTTGTAATCGTTAATAGAATGAGCGATCATCTCTTTTGCCTGACGGCCATAATCTTTTCCGATCTCGTAATAAGTAGCACCGGAAACTTTAATCAGCGGATAATACAACATATACCAAACCCCTTTCTAACTTTTTACTTCTCTTCTGTTTTTATGATCATAATTTGTACGCAATATATTCGTTTTCACAAGGCGGTCCTGAAGAAATATAAGCTGTATTTTCTTCAAAATCCACGATCATAGAAGCAACTGTAATACCGTCCGGAATATAGGTTCTTTCATCACCTTCAAAGGTAGGATGACTGCAGATAGCTTTTGGCCAGTATTTATGGTCTTTCATACATTCCATGATAAATGGAACATCAATCTCTCCACGCTTTTCTGATAACAGCTCCATAAGCCGTACATCTCTTACCTTTGCCCGCTTTGGATATGCATCTGCATCAGGATCTACTACAAAATGGTTTGCGTGGGTCAGAATACCGCCCTGTGAGTAAACCTGATCTATCTTGTGAGGTTGTACCTCAAAGTCTAAAACCTGTCCTTTCTTTCCTACCAGAACAATATTGTTGGAAATACAACGTTTTAAGTTTTTTACCAGATCCGCTGCCTCTTCAAAACTCTTGCTTGCCAAAACTCTGCGGCGTAAGAATGTAACAGGAAGTCCCTCACCGTAATAATCATATTTGGAAGCAAGACCATTGTTGATAATGGCTACTCCATAGGAGTTAAAGCCTTCTCTTGGCATCTGTCCTGCCTCTGCCCAGCCAATAGCTGAATATTCTTTGGTACGGATCCTTAAAAGGACAATATGAGGCATGATCGCCTGATGGAAATCCCAGTTTTTCACTGCATAGGTCTTTCCCCCTTTAGAAGCTTCCGGAAGAATGGCTGCTGTGGTACACTCTTCTGGTTTTGGCATTTTACTGACCTCATAACGGCAGTTAACCGCCATGATCTCCCCTAAGCTGTGTCCGCTTCCCTTTGCAACGCCTTCTGCTTCCTCTAAAATCTCCGGCATTTCTTCCTTCACAATAGGTAAATATCCCATTGCATATTCCTGGGCCTTTTCCCAGGTAAATCCCTGTTTTTCAAAGGATTTTTTATAATACTCCACACAGATATGAATTCTGTCTGCCGCCTGCGTACC
>OMCD01001259.1_pt1 | contig 15882 bp, 13 predicted proteins | sample 1674171 | NCBI WGS metagenome assembly OMCD01 (sample SAMEA103958149, study PRJEB25191) | human gut metagenome | biome: human-associated habitat [ENVO:00009003]; feature: intestine environment [ENVO:2100002]; material: feces | place: Germany | collected 2013/2015
GCTGATCATTTTGGATTAATGCATCGCATTTTTTGAGACTGGCCCGTAAATTTTAAAAGTGCATCCGGCAATGATTTCGTGATCGATTTCATTGCCGGGTGCACTTTTTGTAAAGGGAATATTGTGTTCTAATTGGAACTTTTGTATTTTCTGATCAGGCAGGAGATGACTCCGGCTGCACACAGTCCAAACAATACATTGTGGAGGGAACCGTATACATCAAGAGCTCCTTTCACTCCGTAGATCACTTCCGGTGAATCAGGGAGCAACGGGCTGAAGAGGAACGCAGCATAGGAAACTGCGAATACAAGGATAAAAGACCACAGACCTCTTCCGGTATCTTCTCTCCAGCTGGAGACTCCGTCACGTACGCGGACGCGTGTCATTGACCAGAGAAGGGAGATGAATTCGAAGAACAGGAAGAGGGCAGCTACACATAAGTAAGCGGCCAGAGTCTGAGAAATCTTCTGTGTCTGGATTGCTTCCTGGATATCTCCGTACGGTGTGCTTGCACGGTAAAAGTTGTAGAGTACAAATGCTGTTGTGACCAGGATCAATACGATAGAAAGCTGCTGAAGCAATGTGCTTGTGAGCCTTGATAATGCCTTTCCGCCTTTTTTGATCGGTGCGGCAAGTTTTACTCCGCCACCGGAACGTTTCCTGCCGGAGGAGCGTCTGTCGTAGTCGCGATCATTATATGAATCATTATAAGGATTGTTGCGATTTGATCGTTTGTTAGGAGTGTTATAATCATCCTCATAATAATCATCCTCGTAATCTGCATCCTCTTCATAATCATCGTCATATTCAGGAAGTACTTCTTCGAACTGGCTGTCAGCGGAATCGTTAAAGTTATCTCGGTAATCGTCTGCGTTCATAACGATTGTCTCCGTGTTAGAATCAGGCCTGTTTATTTGTTCTGTATCTTCAGAAGTATGAAAATTGATTTCCGGATCTTCTTCATATGTAACTTCAAAATCATCATCGAAAATGTCTGAGAAATCATTCTTCGGGCTCATATCATTTACCTCACTTTCAATTTGTAACCATGTCATTGCATGTATCTCACTATGTTATAACGTTTTCTGTGTTTTCTCAACCCTTTCAAATATGAATTTAAAAATTTTTAAGATTTTCAGTGTCTGAAATATCTGTTATACTGGAAGGGCGATGTGATTGATAAAAATGCAGAAAAACAGAAAGCAGGGAAAAGAATGAATTTAATTAATATAGAACATATTTCTAAAATATATGGGGAGAAAGTGATTTTTGATGATGCATCGTTTGGTGTTCAGCAGGGGGATAAGATCGGGATTGTTGGGATTAACGGAACCGGAAAGTCAACTCTTTTGAAGGTGGTTGCGGGAGAGGAAGTGCCGGATGATGGGCAGGTTGTTCGTCAGAATGGTCTGAAGATTGCTTTTGTTCCGCAGAATCCGACATTTCCGGAGGGGATGGATATCCGTTCCTACGCACTTCAGGATGCAGATGCGGAGAACTGGCAGGTGGAAAGTAATCTGACGGAGCTTGGGATCACGCAGTGGGATCAGAAGATTGACACTTTATCCGGGGGACAGAAGAGACGTGTGGTTCTTGCGAAGATACTTGCAGGAGACTTTGACGTACTTCTTCTGGACGAGCCGACGAATCATCTGGATCAGGAGATGATTTCCTGGCTGGAAGATTATCTGAGATCTTACCGTGGAACTGTTCTTATGGTAACACATGACCGCTATTTCCTTGATCGTGTGACGAACCGTATCCTGGAGCTGAGCCATGGAAAGATGTATGGTTATGATGCGGATTATTCCGGATTCCTTGAATTGAAGGCGCAGAGGGAAGAGATGGAGCTTGCAAGTCAGAGAAAGCGTCAGAGTATCCTTCGGATGGAACTGGAATGGGCGAAGCGTGGATGCCGTGCGAGAACGACAAAACAGAAGGCAAGACTGGAACGTCTGGAAGCGTTGAAAGCAGGAAAAGCACCTGTGACGGATCAGACGGTGGAACTTGATTCTGTAGAGACAAGAATGGGCAAGAAGACGATCGAACTTCATCATGTCAGCAAGCGTTTTGGTGAGAAAAAGATTCTGGATGATTTCAGCTATATTGTGCTTCGAAATCAGCGGCTTGGAATTATCGGACCGAACGGCTGTGGGAAATCAACAATTCTTAAGATGATCGCAGGTGTACTCAAGCCGGATGCAGGAGAGATTGAGATCGGTGAGACAATCAAGATCGGATATTTTGCACAGGAAGAACAGCATATGGATGACTCTCAGAGAGTGATCGATTATGTGAAGGACATTGCGGAGTATGTGACGACAAAGGACGGACAGATCAGTGCGAGTCAATTGTTGGAGAGGTTCTTATTTACACCGGATATGCAGTATGCACCGATCGGTAAGCTTTCCGGAGGGGAGAAGAGAAGGCTTTATCTTCTTGGTGTTCTTGCGGAGAATGCGAATGTCCTGTTGTTTGACGAGGCCGGAAATAATCTGGATATCCCAACACTTACGATCCTTGAGGACTATCTGAATTCATTTACAGGTATTGTGATCACCGTATCGCATGACAGATATTTCCTTGATAATGTAGTTGACCGTATCTTTGAACTGGATGGAAACGGCGGGATCCGACAGTTTGAGGGGGGATACACGGATTATGTAGAGGCGAAGAAACGCAGATTCGGAGAGGAAAGCAAAGATATCAGAGGAAAGTCTGAAATTAAGCCGGAAGAAAAGTCCACGGAAGAAGAGACGCAGAAGAAAGGAAAGAACTGGAAGGACGGACAGCGCCAGAAAGTGAAGTTTTCTTTCAAGGAGCAGCGTGAATATGAGACAATTGATGAGGAGATTGCAAAGCTGGAAGAAAAAATTGCGTCTCTTGATCGTCAGATTGCCGCAAATGCAACGAATTCAGTGAAACTGCGTGAGCTGATGGAAGAGCAGGAGAAGGTGAGAGAGCAGCTCGAAGAGAAGGAAGAGCGTTGGATGTATTTGAATGAACTGGCAGAGGAATTTGGTCTGTGATGAAAAATCTCAAAAAGAGGGTTGACAAAGCCGGTTCTAGTTGTTAATATTAAGTAAGTAAAAAACAGAACGCACTCTGTTTTATACAAATCATGGAAGGAGCGAACCAGTCATCTTAGTCAGTCATAATATTTTCGCTTCCTGAAGTGAGAAAGAGAGGATACATATGAGAAGTCAGGTATTTTCACTGCTCGTAGATAACAATTCAGGTGTTTTGAGCAGAATTTCAGGACTCTTCAGCCGTCGTGGATACAGCATTGACAGTATTACGGCAGGTATGACAGCAGATCCTAGATTTACAAGGATTACAATTGTTTCATCCGGTGATGAGCAGATCCTATCACAGATTGAGAAACAGCTCCGTAAGCTGGAGGATGTTGTGGATATCAAGGCTTTGAAAGCAGAAGAATCCGTTTGCAGAGAGTTGATCATGGTGAAGCTTCGTGCGAATGCCGCACAGCGTGGTGAGATCATCTCGGTTGCAGATATTTTCAGAGCGAAGATCGTAGATGTGGAAGAAGATTGTCTGATCATTGAATTGACAGGTACACAGAATAAGCTGGAAGCTTTCCTGAATCTTCTGAAGGATTATGAGATACTCGAACTGGCAAGAACCGGAATTACCGGACTTTCCAGAGGCAGCAAGGATGTTGCATTTTTCTGATCCGGTCAGGATCGGAGAACCGCAGGGAGAGCTTGTGGAACAGATAAAGCTAGTTAAAGGGCAAGACCTTTCACTATATAGGATACCCCCGAAGAGATCGGGAGCATTCTACTCTATATTTTAAATTTATTTAGGAGGAATGCAAAATGGCAGCAAAAATTTATTATCAGGAAGATTGTAACCTTTCTCTTCTCGAAGGACAGAAGATCGCTATCATTGGATACGGAAGCCAGGGACATGCACATGCACTGAACTTAAGAGAGTCAGGATGTGATGTTATCATCGGTCTGTATGAGGGAAGCCGTTCCTGGAAGAAAGCAGAAGAGCAGGGATTCAAAGTATATACAGCAGCTGAAGCTGCAAAGCAGGCTGACATCATCATGATTCTGATCAACGATGAGAAACAGGCTAAACTTTACAAAGAAGACATCGAGCCAAACCTTGAAGAGGGTAACATGCTTATGTTCGCTCACGGATTCAACATCCATTTCGGAACAATCGTACCACCGAAGAATGTTGATGTTACAATGATCGCACCTAAGGCACCAGGACATACAGTAAGAAGCGAGTATCAGGCTGGAAAAGGAACACCTTGTCTGGTAGCTGTAGAGCAGGATTACACAGGAAAAGCTCTTGACAGAGCACTTGCTTATGGTCTTGGAATCGGTGGAGCAAGAGCCGGAGTTCTTGAGACAACATTCAGAACAGAGACAGAGACAGACCTCTTCGGAGAGCAGGCTGTACTTTGTGGTGGTGTATGTGCACTTATGCAGGCTGGATTCGAGACTCTTTGTGAGGCTGGATATGATCCGAGAAATGCATACTTTGAGTGTATCCATGAGATGAAGCTGATCGTTGACTTGATTTACCAGTCAGGATTCGCTGGAATGAGATATTCTATCTCTAACACAGCTGAGTACGGTGATTATATCACAGGACCTAAGATCGTTACAGCTGAGACAAAGAAAGCTATGAAGAAAATTCTTTCTGATATCCAGGATGGTACATTTGCAAAAGACTTCCTGCTTGATATGTCTGATGCAGGTGGACAGGTTCACTTCAAGGCTATGAGAAAACTTGCTGCTGAGCACCAGTCAGAGAAGGTTGGAGCTGAGATCAGAAAGCTTTACAGCTGGAGTGATGAGGACAAACTGATCAACAACTAATCAGTTGTCTGAGATTATAGAATAAGATAATAGAAGACCGGTACTTTCAGGTTAAGACTTGGAAGTGCCGGTCTTTTTCTCACTCATGCGAGCATGGCTCGTATCTGTATCTTTAGAACTGCCTGGCTCTGAACGTATAACAAAAGGCGCATCTGCCATGACGGTAGCAGATGCGCCTGAAAATTCTATTCTCTATTTATAATTAAGCGATAGAGTCAACAGCTTTGGAAAGACGAGCGATCTTTCTGGAAACTGTTTTCTTGTGATAAACACCCTTGCTTCCAGCTTTGGAAATCTCAACGATTGCTGTGTGAAGAGCAGCCTTAGCAGCCTCTACATTCTTCTCAGCTACAGCTGTCTCTACTTTCTTTACAGCTGTTTTAACCTTAGATTTGATTGCTTTGTTTCTAGCAGCTTTTGTCTCTGTTACTAAAATTCTTTTCTTTGCAGATTTAATATTAGCCAATGTGTGCACCTCCAAAATATTCTATCATATGATTTTCAAATGTGATTCATGTGTTCAATAGACTCGGACACGGACGTTCTATCGAAACATACTCATTTATTCTAGTCCAACAAACGTGTTCTGTCAATACATATTTTACAAAAAAATGCTAAAAATAGGCTGTAATAAAACGAATCGTGGTTACAGTATACAAGAATCTTTAACCTGACACGGAGAAAAGGGAGGCTATGATGAAAAATTACAGTGTGCGTACGGATCTTGCACTTGAGGAGAAGGAACGTTTTGCATCTGACAATGTAGAAGTGCAGGGAGTTGTTCTGGAGGAAGAGTATGACGAGGAGAATGAGATCCGGCTGACCCGTGTGGTGATCGAGACGGAGAATGGAGCGAAGATCATGGGAAAACCGACAGGTATTTATCTGACACTGGAATCTCCGGATCTGGCATTGGAGGTGGAAGAAAATAGCAGGGTATTACAGGAACGGATCTGTGATTGCATCCGGGAATTGATTTTTCATAAAATTTCCTGTGAAGATAGAAAAGAATTAAAGATTCTTTTTGTCGGGCTCGGTAACAGAGCGGTGACACCGGATGCGCTTGGCCCTTATGTTGCAGATCATCTGGAGGTAAACCGGCATATAGTAAAAGAATACGGAAAATATGCGATGCGTACGGAGCAATTGATTGTTCTTAGTGCAATTGTTCCCGGCGTGATGGGACAGACGGGGATGGAAACGGCGGAGATTGTCCGTGGAATTGTCCATGAGACGAAGCCGGATCTGATCCTTGCAGTGGATGCACTTGCTGCGCGGAACAGCAGACGATTGAACCGGACGATCCAGATTGCCGATACAGGAATTCATCCGGGTTCCGGTGTTGGAAATTACAGGAATGCAATGACGGAAGAATCCCTGGGGGTTCCTGTGATTGGAATCGGAGTGCCTACGGTTGTTGATGCGGCAACGATTGTCAATGATACGATGGAAAATTTCATCACTGCACTGGAGCAGTCGCAGGCATTAAGGAGTACAGGAGAGATTTTGCGCTCTTATAGTGCGGCGGAAAAATATGAGTTTGTAAAAGAATTGATCTCCCCACATTTAAATGGAATGTTTGTGACACCAAAGGATGTGGATGAAATGGTTCATCAGATCAGTCATACGATAGCAGCGTCCTTGAATCTTCTTTTTTCTGATATAAATGCAGGAGAAAGTGAATAGAATGATAGAAATGAGCGGAAGGACTCTGCAATGCGTGTGTATAAGAAAAAAACAATCCGACGTATGAAATGGTATGGGGTGATTCTGGTTCTGTCAGGTATTCCGTTAGGAATTGGGATGGGCCGGTCATTGGAAGAGGGGAGAACATTTTTATTAGAAGAAAGTCAGACTTATGCGCAGAAATTGTACCTTCCGCTTTTTTCTTATCAGAAAGAACAGGAATCAGAAAGGGAAGAGATCTTCAGGCTTCCACTTCATGTGTGGATGCCATTGGCAGGATATCTGGAAGATCAGACAGAAAAAAGGGGAAAGGAAGAACCGGCGGAAGTGTTGGAAGATGAGGAGACGATCGCATGGATTCTTCAATGTCAGGCAAATGATGAACATGCGGTAGATGAAGAGGGGAAACTGGTCGGAGCAGAGCCGGAAACTCAGGAAAGTGCTGTAGAACAGCCGGTTCCGGGAATGGATCTTTCTATTGAGCGGCTGCGTGATTTTGAATATCTGACAAGCAATCTTTATACAATAGACAGTTCTACAATGATCGGACCGGAGCAGCTTAATGTGGATGATCTTTTAAACCGGAGTATGAAGATAGATCAAAGTACAGGAGGTCCGAAAATTTTGATCTTTCATACGCATTCACAGGAAGAATTTGCAGACTCCATACCGGGTGATCCATCTACAAGCATCGTTGGGATTGGGGAATATCTGACGCAGTTATTAAATGCGGATGGGATTGAGACGCTTCATGACAGCGGAGTGTATGATATTATTAATGGGAAACTTGACCGCAGCAGGGCATATGAGAATGCAGAAAGTGCAGTACGGCCGGTTCTGGAAGCGAATCCGACGATTGAAGTTGCAATCGATCTTCACAGAGACGGTGTAAATGCGGACACACATCTGGTAACGGAAGTGAATGGAAAACCGACTGCAAAGATCATGTATTTTAATGGATTGAGCAGGACACGGACAAATGGCGATATTGCCTATCTGTATAATCCATATATCCAGGATAATCTGGCGTTCTCCTTGCAGATGCAGATTGCATCGGAACAGTATTACCCGGGATTTGCAAGGCATATTTATCTGAAAGCTTACCGTTATAATCTTCATCTGCTGCCAAAGTCTCTGTTGATCGAAGCAGGGGCGCAGACAAATACGGTGGAAGAGATGAAGAATGCAATGGAGGTACTGGAACGGACATTAAAGCGGGTAGTTACAGAATAAACGGTTGTCGGACAGTTACAGTCCTCTCCTGTCAGAAGAAGGTTAACAGAACATATGAGCGAAAAAGAAGTTGAAAATCAGATGGTTAAATGATATCATATTTGTTGATTGACTGTATAGAACAGTTTGAGTTCGAGAAAGAAGGAGAAAGAGTAATGGCGGGAAATAATACATACGATGCAGGGAGTATCGCGGTATTGGAAGGTCTTGAGGCAGTACGGAAACGCCCGGGAATGTACATAGGAAGTGTTTCTACAAAAGGACTGAATCATCTGATCTATGAGATCGTGGATAATGCAGTAGATGAGCACCTGGCAGGATTCTGCAGTGAGATCCAGGTGACATTGGAAAAAGACGGATCTGCAACCGTTTCAGATAACGGTCGTGGAGTTCCGGTTGATATGCATCAGAAGGGTGTATCTGCGGCTCGTCTGGTTTATACGACACTCCATGCAGGTGGTAAGTTTGATGATTCTGCATATAAGACAAGTGGTGGACTTCACGGAGTAGGTTCCTCTGTTGTAAATGCTCTTTCTACTTATATGGATGTGAAGATCAGCAGGGATGGATTTGTTCATCATGACCGGTACGAGAGAGGAATCCCGGTGATCGAACTGGAAGATGGACTTCTTCCTAAGATCGGAAAGACGAGAAAGACGGGAACAACGGTAAATTTTCTGCCGGATGATACGATCTTTGAGAAGACGAAGTTCAAAGCGGAAGAGGTTAAGAGCCGTCTGCATGAGACTGCGTATCTGAATCCGAATCTGACGATCGTGTTTGATGATAAGAGAGATGGAAGTGTTGAGCACATCGTTTATCACGAACCGGAAGGAATCATTGGATTTATCCAGGATCTGAACCGTAAGAAAGAAGTACTTCATGACCCGGTTTATTTTAAAGGGGAAGCAGACGGGATTGAAGTAGAGGTAACACTGCAGTATGTGAATGAGTTTCATGAGAATGTACTTGGATTTTGTAATAATATTTATAATGCAGAGGGCGGAACACATCTGACAGGATTTAAGACAACCTTTACAACTGTCATGAACCAGTATGCGAGAGAGATAGGAATCCTGAAAGAAAAGGATGCAAACTTTACCGGTGCAGATATCCGTAACGGAATGACTGCAATTGTATCCATTAAACACCCGGATCCGAGATTTGAGGGGCAGACGAAGACAAAGTTGGATAACCCGGATGCGGCGAAAGCAGTCAGCAAGGTAACAGGAGAAGAGATTGTTCGTTTCTTCGATCGAAATCTGGATACACTTAAGACAGTTCTTTCCAGTGCGGAGAAAGCTGCGAAGATCCGCAAGACAGAAGAGAAGGCAAAGACCAATCTCCTGACAAAGCAGAAGTATTCTTTTGACAGTAATGGAAAGCTGGCAAACTGTGAGAGCAGAGATCCGAAGAAGTGCGAGATCTTTATCGTCGAGGGAGATTCCGCCGGCGGTTCTGCGAAGACAGCGAGAAACAGAAATTATCAGGCAATTCTTCCGATTCGTGGTAAGATCTTAAATGTCGAGAAAGCAAGTATTGATAAGGTGCTTGCCAATGCAGAGATCAAGACGATGATCAATGCATTTGGCTGCGGATTTTCTGAAGGATACGGAAATGACTTTGATATTACAAAGTTGAGATATGATAAGATCATCATCATGGCCGATGCCGATGTCGATGGTGCACATATTTCTACCTTATTGCTCACCTTATTCTATCGCTTTATGCCGGAGCTTATCTTTGAAGGACATGTATATATTGCAATGCCGCCACTTTATAAGGCAATGCCAAAGAGTGGAGAAGAAGAGTATCTGTATGATGATAAGGCACTGGAACATTATAGAAAGACACATACAGGTCCGTTCACACTTCAGCGTTACAAAGGTCTTGGAGAGATGGATGCGGAGCAGCTCTGGGAGACAACACTGGATCCGGAGAGACGTATGTTGAAACGAGTAGAGATTGAGGATGCCCGAATGGCTTCGAGTGTAACGGAGATGCTGATGGGAACTGAAGTACCGCCGCGTCGTAATTTTATCTATGAAAATGCGACAGAGGCAGAACTGGATATCTAAGGAGAAGAAGAATGAGTAATGAATCACAGATCATAAGGACAGAATATTCTGATCTTATGAAGAAATCTTATATTGATTATGCGATGAGTGTTATTATCGCCAGAGCACTTCCGGATGTCCGTGATGGTCTCAAGCCGGTTCAGCGTCGTACACTTTATGATATGTACGAGCTTGGTATCCGTTATGATAAGCCTTATCGTAAGAGTGCACGTATCGTCGGAGATACGATGGGTAAATACCATCCGCATGGAGACAGTTCCATCTACGATTCTCTTGTAGTAATGGCGCAGGACTTCAAGAAGGGACAGGTTCTTGTTGACGGGCACGGTAACTTTGGATCCATTGAGGGAGACGGAGCTGCTGCGATGCGTTATACAGAGGCGCGCCTTACGAAGTTCACGCAGGAAGTATGTCTGGCCGATCTGGATAAGAATGTTATTGATTTTGGTCCGAACTTTGATGAGACGGAGAAGGAACCGCTTGTGCTTCCGATGCGTGTGCCGAACCTTCTGATCAATGGTGCGGAAGGAATTGCAGTCGGTATGGCGACAAGTATCCCGACACATAATCTCTGCGAAGTGGTCGATGCGGTCAAGGCATATATGAAGAATGACAAGATCACTACAAAGCAGCTGATGAAATATATCAAAGGACCGGATTTCCCGACCGGAGGAATTGTGGTCAATAAGGATGATCTTCCGGCAATCTATGAGAGCGGACAGGGGAAGATCAAGCTGCGTGGAAAAGTGGAAGTGGAAGAATTAAAAGGCGGCAAGAAGCAGCTTGTGATCACAGAGATCCCATACACGATGATCGGAGCCGGAATCGGAAAGTTCTTAAACGATGTCTGCAATCTTGTGGAATCCAAGAAGACGACAGATATCGTTGATATTTCAAACCAGTCTTCAAAAGAAGGAATCCGTATCGTGATCGAATTGAAGCGTGGTGCGGATGTTGAGAACCTGAAGAACATGCTTTATAAGAAGACACGTCTGGAAGATACATTTGGTGTAAATATGCTGGCGGTTGCGAATGGCAGACCGGAGACTTTAAGTCTGAAACAGATCATAGAACATCATGTGGATTTCCAGTTTGAGCTTGCAACGAGGAAATATACAACTTTGCTTGGCAAAGAGCGGGAGAAGAGTGAAGTTCAGGAAGGTCTGATCAAAGCATGTGATGTGATCGACCTGATCATTGAGATTTTACGAGGAAGTAAATCTGTAAAAGATGCGCGTGCCTGTCTGGTAAACGGTGAGACGGAAAACATTAAGTTCAAGTCTGCGATTTCCAAAAAGATGGCGGCAATGCTCCGTTTTACAGAACGTCAGGCAACGGCAATTCTGGAGATGCGTCTTTATCGTCTGATCGGTCTGGAGATTGAAGCACTTCAGAAAGAACATGAGAAGACATTAGAAAATATTGCCCGTTATGAAGACATTTTAAATAACTATGATTCTATGGCAGGCGTGATCATGGAAGAGCTTGACAGTTATAAAAAAGAATTCGGAAGAAAGCGTCGTACCGTTGTGGAGAATGCAGAAGAAGCTGTTTTTGAAGAGAAGAAGATTGAAGAGCAGCAGGTCGTCTTTCTGATGGATCGCTTTGGTTACGCGAAGACGGTGGATACCGGAGTCTATGAGAGGAATAAAGAAGCTGCAGACAAAGAGAATAAATACATTGTGCATTGTATGAACATTGGAAAACTCTGTCTGTTTACAGATGAAGGCAAGATGCATCAGGTGAAGGTGCTTGATCTTCCACATGGAAAGTTCAGAGACAAAGGGATTCCGATTGATAATGTAAGTAATTATTCAAGCAGTGAAGAACAGATTGTTATGATCTGTGAAGAAGAGCAGATGCGTTATTCAAAATTATTGTTTGCAACAGCACAGGGAATGATCAAGCGTGTGGATGGAAGTGAGTTCCAGGTATCCAAGCGCACGATCGCGGCAACAAAGCTGCAGGAAGAAGACAGGCTTGTCGCAGTGAAGGTTGTGACGGAGTATCAGAATGTTGTCCTTCAGACGAAGAACGGATATTTCCTGAGATTTTTATCTGTGGATGTTCCGGAGAAGAAAAAAGCAGCTGTCGGTGTCAGAGGAATTAAGCTTCAGAAGAAGGATGAATTAGAAGAAGTTTATCTTTTTGAAGAAGGAACAGAGACGAAGATTACTTATGGAGAAAAGACAGTTTCACTGAACCGCCTGAAACTGGCGAAACGGGATGGAACAGGAACCAAAAGCCGCTAGAAGTCTTGCCGGAAGCGGAGACGGTGAAGAAAGAGAAAGTCAAGGAGATTTCTAAGGTGTTGTAAGAAAATGTGCAAAAACCCTTGATTTCCTCAAAGAAAAGTGCTAGAGTAAATATAGTTACATAAGGAATTGGAAGAAGAGTGGACGAAAGTTCACTCTTCTTTGGTGATATGGAGAATTCCTTGTGAATCAGATCACAAACTATATTATAGAAGAAAAGGAGTTTGACGCAGCGTGTCCAGAAGAGAAGATTATGAACAGCAGACAGAAGCACTTCTCGAGCCTATCGTAGAGGAACTCGGGTTTGAGCTGGTAGATGTAGAATATGTGAAAGAAGGAGGTACCTGGTACCTTCGCGCGTATATTGACAAACCAGGCGGAATTGCCGTGGATGACTGTGAGGCAGTCAGCAGGAGATTCTCCGATATCCTTGATGAGAAGGATTATATTGAAGACTCCTATATCTTTGAAGTAAGTTCTCCGGGACTTGGAAGACCACTTAAGAAAGAGAAGGATTTTAAGAGAAATCTTGGAGAAGAAGTAGAGATCCGCACATACCGTGCAATCGACCGACAGAAAGAGTTCGTCGGAATTTTAAAGAGTTATGATGAGAATACAGTGACCATCACATACGAAGATGAGACAGAGCAGACATTTGACAGAAAAGAAATCGCTTTGATCCGTCAGGCTTTGGATTTTTAATTTAGGAGGAAAGAAAAATGAACACAGAATTACTCGAAGCATTGGATATTCTTGAAAAAGAGAAGAACATCAGCAAGGATGTCATGTTGGAGGCCATTGAGAATTCACTTTTAAGTGCATGTAAGAACCATTTCGGAACATCCGATAATATTAAGATCGTTATGGACCGCAACACATGTGACTACTCTGTATACGCAGAGAGAGAAGTTGTTGAAGAAGTATTTGATCCTGCAATCGAGATCAGTCTTGAGGATGCAGAGAAGATCAATCCGGCACTTCATATCGGAGATATCGCACAGGTTGAGCTTCATTCCAAGGAATTCGGACGTATTGCAACACAGAATGCAAAGAACCTGATTCTTCAGAAGATCAGAGAAGAAGAGCGCAAGGCAGTATTTGATCAGTATTTCGAGAAAGAGAAGGATATCGTAACAGGTATCGTACAGCGTTATATTGGCAAGAATATCAGTGTGAATCTTGGAAAAGCAGATGCAATCCTTACAGAGAACGAACAGGTGAAAGGAGAGCATTTCGAGCCGACAGAGCGTATTAAGCTTTATATCGTAGAAGTTAAGAACACACCAAAGGGACCAAAGATCCTTGTATCCCGTACACATCCGGAACTTGTAAAACGTCTGTTTGAATCAGAGGTTGCAGAGGTAAAGGACGGAACAGTTGAGATCAAGAGCATTGCCCGTGAGGCTGGTTCCCGTACAAAGATGGCTGTATGGTCTAACGATCCGAATGTTGATCCGGTCGGAGCTTGTGTTGGTATGAACGGTGCAAGAGTAAATGCAGTCGTAAAAGAGCTTCGTGGTGAGAAGATTGATATCATTAACTGGGATGAGAATCCGGCACTTCTGATTGAGAATGCACTCAGCCCTGCGAAGGTTATTTCTGTTATGGCTGATCCGGATGAGAAGATTGCAGGAGTTATTGTTCCTGATTATCAGCTTTCACTTGCAATCGGTAAAGAAGGCCAGAATGCAAGACTTGCAGCCCGTCTGACAGGATACAAGATCGATATCAAGAGTGAGACACAGGCAATTGAGTGTGGAGATCTTCCGGAGAACTACATGGAGCAGATGGGTATGGTCGGAGAAGAAGGCTATACAGTCGGAGAAGAGGAAGAAGAGTACGATGATGTTCCGGCAGATGCAGCTGATGAAGACGGAGCAGATGAGATTGAATTCGTTGAGACAGACGAAGAGTAAGATCTGAGGGAGTGAATTGTTTGGCAGTAAAGAAGAAAGTACCTATGCGTAAATGTGTAGGCTGCGGCGAGATGAAACCAAAGAAGGAACTGATTCGGATCCTCAGAACAGAGGAAGAAGAATTTGTCATTGACACAACCGGAAAGAAAAACGGACGTGGAGCGTATCTCTGTCCGCAGAAGGCATGTTTTGAGCAGGCTGTGAAGAACAGAGGACTGGAGCGTTCCTTTAAGCAGGCAATACCGCAGGAAGTATATGAACGGCTGGAAAAGGAGATGGATGAGATTGGCTAGAGATAAAGTACTGTCTCTGATCAGTCTGGCAACGAAAGCGGGGCGCTGCGCAAGCGGTGAATTTATGACAGAAGGACAGACAAAGTCCGGAAGAGCAAGCCTTGTAGTTGTTGCAGAAGACGCTTCAGATAATACAAAGAAAAAATTCCGTAATATGTGTGAGTTTTACGAAGTACCGGTATATTTCCTCGCGGATAAAGAGGAACTGGGAAAATTCTGCGGCAAGGAATTTCGTGCCAGTCTGGCGGTACAGGATGAGAACTTTGCGAAAGCAATCATGAAGGAGGTATAGCGATTGTCAAAATTAAGAGTACATGAGCTGGCCAGAGAGCTTGGACGACAGAACAGAGAAGTGATCGAGTTTCTGAAATCAAAAGGCGTTGATGTGAGAAGCCATATGAGTATGGTGGATGAGCCTGCGGTTTCGGAAGTAAAGAATAGATTCAGAAAAGACAATAATAACAGGGGAAAGGAGCATATTGCGAAATTGGAGACTCCCAAGACAGAAGAAAAGGTTGTAACAGCAAAATCAGAAGGAGATAAAACTGAAACACCTAAAAAGAAAAAAAATATTATCCGCGTTTTTCATGCACAGAATGCAAGTGACGGAGGAAAAACAAGAAAGAAACCTGTGAAAGCTGAAGGCGAGAGAACAGGTTCACCAAGAAATGCAGAAGGAAGAAATTCCGACAGTTCAAGAACAGACGGTGACAGACCAAGAAGAAATAATAATGACCGCCCAGGTACAGGCAACAGAAGACCGGACGGACAGAACCGTCAGGGAAGACCTCAGGGTGAAGGAAGATCCCAGGGAGGACGTTTTGGCCAGGGAAGAAACCAGGGCGAAGGAAACCGTCAGGGAGGAAGACCGCAGGGCAATGGCCAGGGTCGTCCGGACGGAAACAGAAGTGAAGGACGTGACGGACGCTTCGGCGGCAGTCAGGGACGTCAGGGACAGCGCCAGAATACAAGAAAGAATGACGATATGGCATTTGCACCGGAACTGACAAAGACTTCCAAAGACAGCAAGAGAGAAAGAGACAGAGAGAACAAAAACAAGAAAAAAGATTTTGATAAGACACAGAGTGGCGGACGCAGACCAAACCAGGGTGGATTCAATAAGAATTCCAGAATCCCGAAAGCTCTGCAGAAACCGGCTCCGCAGCCAAAACAGGAAGAGAAGAAACCAGAAGTAAAAGAGATCACTCTTCCGGAGAAAATGACAATCCGCGAGCTTGCAGAAGCAATGAAGATGCAGCCGTCTGTAATTGTTAAGAAGCTCTTTATGGAAGGTATCATGGTAACTGTAAACCATGAGATCGACTTCGAAAAAGCACAGGAAATCGCACTTGACTACGATATCATTGCAGAACCGGAAGAAAAAGTAGATGTTATCGAAGAACTTCTGAAAGAAGAAGAGGAAGACGAATCTACAATGGTTTCCAGACCGCCGGTTGTCTGCGTTATGGGTCACGTTGACCATGGTAAAACATCCCTTCTGGATGCAATTCGTAATACACATGTAACAAGAGGCGAGGCAGGTGGAATCACACAGCACATCG
>OMCD01001264.1_pt1 | contig 15856 bp, 17 predicted proteins | sample 1674171 | NCBI WGS metagenome assembly OMCD01 (sample SAMEA103958149, study PRJEB25191) | human gut metagenome | biome: human-associated habitat [ENVO:00009003]; feature: intestine environment [ENVO:2100002]; material: feces | place: Germany | collected 2013/2015
ACTCAAGCAGGGTGACTTTGATGCCCTGATCGCCGAAGAGCTGGATGTTGAGCCCGAGCAGATCCTGGGTCGCGACCTGTTCCTGGTCAATCGTCAGGATGCACGCATCTGGGGCTGGGCCGACGAGTTTATCTCGACGCCCAAGCTTGACGACCTGGCCTGCGCCTATACCTCGCTACAGGCATTTTTGGGCGCCGAGAACGCGCACGACGTCTCGGTCTTCTGCTGCTTTGATAATGAGGAGGTTGGCTCCGAGACCAAGCAGGGCGCCATGTCGACGTTCTTGGCCGACGCGCTGCGCCGCATCAACGGATCGCTGGGCTTTGACGACGAGTCGTATCATCGCGCCCTTGCCGCATCGATGCTCGTGAGCTGCGACAACGCGCATGCCGTGCACCCCAACCACGCCGAGAAGTGCGATGCGCGCAACCAGGTTGTGCTCAACGGCGGCATCGTCATCAAGGAAGCCGCTAACCAGCACTACTGCACCGATGCCTTTAGCCGCGCGCTGTTCCAGGCTATCTGCGATGACGCCGATGTGCCCACGCAGGCCTTCGCCAACAAGAGCGATATGGCGGGCGGCTCCACACTCGGCAACCTGTCGAACATGCAGGCGAGCATGCATGCCGTGGACGTGGGCCTGCCGCAGCTGGCCATGCACTCAAGCTACGAGACCGGCGGCGTACGCGACGTGATGTACGCCATCCGTGCCCTCACCGCCTTCTACGAGCGAAACCTAACCATCAACGGCGCCGAAAGCGTGGAGCTCTAAATGCGAGCCGAAGAAATGAAGGCCGAGCGTGGGGCTCAGCTTATTGATCGGGGTTTACAGCTGTTCGTCGCCGCTTGCCATGAGTCAGGGGTCGACGTGTCCAAGGCGCGACCAACGAGTGCTGAAGAACTCAAGCGTAACGCCTATTCGGACCGCTATGACGAGGAGACGGACTGGCTCTAATAAGCGAAGTGTCGAAAACGCTAGATGTATGTTTGATATCACTTTGGCGAGAGTGTCGCAGACAGAACTACCGGTATAGCGCAAGCCAACCTGACTCCATTGCGCCAAACCTACCAAAAAGGGACAGGTTCATTTTGGCAGGTTTTATCTGGACAAATGCCGCAATGCCAACAGCTGGACAGAATTGTTAACACACCGCGGGTTGAGCAAACGTCAGCGAGCGACGTCCAGAGCGAACAAGTTGGCATGAAAAAGGCAAGGCATGACCTTCTGGTCATGCCTTGCCTTTTGAATGACAATTTGTCGCTCTGGGCGGCTCGCAGCGTCGACCGGTCCGACGTTCGTTAGAACGGCGGAACCCTAATGCTCGATCCAGCAGCGAAGCGTCTCGCCCGCTTGCAGGTGACGCAGGTTCTCCGCGGCAATGTCGACCACATTGTTGAGCGTGGCTGCCAGGTGGAACCAGCCGGAGACGTGCGGCGTGATGAGCATGTTGGGTGCATCCCACAGCGGGCTTGTCGCGGGCAGCGGCTCGGGGTCGGTGACGTCGACCGCGGCGCCGGCGAGATGTCCCGACTCCAGGGCGGCAACCAAGTCGTCGGCGACCACAAGGTCGCCGCGGCCGCCGTTGGCAAAGAAGGCGCCCGGTTTCATCGCGGCGAAGAACTCGGCGTTCGCCAGGCCGCGGGTCTCGGGTGTGCTGGGCATAAAGGAAGCGACGATGTCAGCCTCGACCAGGCGCTCGGACAGGGCGTCCATGCCGTCCATGTCCTCAAACACAATGGGATAGACGAGCGGATGGCGCTTGATGCCGCGGACGTGCGCGCCCATGCTGCGGCAGAGCGTGGCAAAGTGGCCGCCGATATCGCCCGCGCCCAGCACCAGCACGTTGGCATTTTTGAGCGAGGTGACCGGCCCTAAGTCCTCCCAGCGATGCTCACGCTGCAGGTCCTGGTAGCCGGGCAGGCGCTTCATCATAGACAGCACCATGGCAAACATGTGCTCGCTCACAGCCTGGCCGTAGGCACCCACCGAGCAGGAAAGCTTAGCGTCGGCCGGCACGGTGCCGGCGGCCAAGTAATCGTCATAGCCGGCGGTCTGCAATTGCAACAGCTGGAGATGCTCGCATGCCGTGAGCATGCCAGGGTCGATGTTGCCAAGGATCACGTCGGCATCGGCGACCTGCTCGTGCGTGGCGGCGTCGGCGCTCGTGTAGATAAAGTCCTCGCCCGGAGCGCTCGACTCAAGAATTGCGCGATGACGGTCGTTGACGGGCAACAAAACCAGAATGTTCACAAGCAGTCCTCTCCGCTCGACCTGCCAAAAAGGGACAGGTTTATTTTGGCGGGTTTTATCAGGCAAAACGTTCAAATAAAACGCCGGATGCAAGACGAGCGTGCCCGTCAGCATCCGGCGCATCCACGGCTACCAGCTCAGCAGCTCGTAACCGTCCTCGGTCACCACGAGCTGTACCTCGCACTGGGCCGAGTCGCTGCCGTCCTTGGTGCGCACGCACCAGCCGTCACCCTTGCTAATCTTGATGTCGGGCGCTCCGGCGTTGACCATGGGCTCAATGGTAAAGACCATGCCCGGAGCCATGATGGTGTCCACATCGGGTGCCTCGGTGGTAAAGCCCACAAACGGGTCCTCGTGGAACTCCTTACCGATGCCGTGTCCGCCGTACTCGCGCACCACGCTAAAGCCGGCGTCCTCGACCGTCTTTTGCACGGCCTCGGCCATCACGGACAGCGGTAGCCACGGCTTGACGGCAGCCAGGCCCGCTTCCACGCTGGCGCGGGTGACGTCGACCAGGCGCTGGCGTTCGGCAGATACCTCGCCGATGCAGAACATGCGGCTCGAGTCGCTAAAGTAGCCGTCTAGGATCGTGGAGCAGTCCACGTTGATAATATCGCCCTCGTGCAGCACATCCGCATCGCAGGGAATGCCGTGGCAGACGACGTCGTTGATCGAGGTGCACACGCTTTTGGGGTAGCCCTCGTAGTTGAGGTCGGCCGGCGTGCCGCCGTGCTCGACGGTGTAGTTGTAGATCATCTGGTCGATCTGGTTGGTGGTCATGCCCGCGGCGATGTGCTCGCCTACGTAGTCAAGCACGCCCACGTTGATGGCGGCAGAGCGCTTGATGCCCTCGATGTCGGCGGGCGTCTTGTAGAGTGTGCGGGGCAGAACCTCCCAGCCCTCTTCCCACAAGCGCTCGAGGCGCTCATCAAAGGCGCTATGGCATTTCTTGTATTTCTTGCCGCTGCCGCACCAGCAAGCGTCGTTGCGGCCAGGCACGGGTCCTTTGTCATACATGGCTAACTTCCTTTCATCCGCAGCTAGTATAGCCCACCCACGCGTCCATATAAGTTGCGGTGATATAGTTCCGATTTAAGCGGTTTAACAGCATAAATAGGAACTATATCACCGCAACTGATGGAGCGGGATGGCGGGCACTGGCTGCTGCGTGGTTTTGCTAGTAGCTCACCTGGCAGGGAATGCCGAGGGCGCGCACGCGTGCGGCGATCTTGTCGAGCACCTCGGGCGCTGCTTTGGCAAGGCCGGCGACCGGCGTCTCGCGCGCCACCGTGTAGATGGTCGCTTCTTGTGGGCGAATACGCTCAAGCGCCGCGAGCCAGGGGGCAACGTACTCCTCGCCGGTGTTGTCGATGAGCTTGCCCTGATACTCGCCGGTCAAGAAGATCGTCTGGATAATGACATGACCGTCAAAGCTTGCGAACGTCTCAATCTGGTGCTCGACGTCGTAGGGGCCAACGGGCTGGTCGAGCAGCTGGATAAATGCCGGGTCGACCGTATCGAGCTTGAGGATGTTGTCGTCGACCATCATGAGCGCATCGTGTACCTCGGGACGGTCGGCGCGCGTGCCGTTGGAGAGCACGGCGATCTTGGAGTTTGGGGCAAGCTCGTCGCGCAGTGCAACGGCGCCGGCGATGGCCTGCGGAAACTCCGGTGCAGCAGTGGGCTCGCCGTTGCCTGCGAAGGTGATCACATCGGGGAGCTCGCCCTCAGCTGCCATCTCGCGCAGCTTTGCCTCGAGCGCGTCGAGTACCACGGCAGCTGTGTTGTACGGCTCATGACAGGGGCGCTCGGCGTTGAGGCCGTTTTCGCAGTAAATGCAGTCGAACGTGCAGATTTTGCCGCTGGCCGGCATCATGTTGACGCCGAGCGAGAGACCAAGGCGACGGCTGCGAACGAGCCCAAAGATGGGGCTGGCATTCAAAAACGTAGACATAGGCATATGCTCCTCAAGACAATTGTGCCTAAGCATAGCATCGGCTCCAAAGCAAGGTGCGGGCCCTTGCTTTACAAGTTTCGTTTTTTCACGTCGCTCATTATGCGGTGCCATGAAAAGCCTCGGGTCGGGTACAGTTAATCTGTTAACAAGGCGTAAGGCAATGCGGGCCCATCCAACCGTACTGACGTGCAACTGGATGGGCGTTGATGATGGGAACACAGTATGGAATTTACGGTCGAGAATGCGGGCACCACGATCGCCTGCCGCGAGTATGCCGGCCCGGCTGTATCGTCCGATGCACCCGCTTTGGTGTGCGTGCACGGTGCCTGCGTCGACGGCGTCTTTTTTGATGCCATCGCCCGCGAGCTCGCCCGTGACTGTCGCGTCATTGCCTACGACCGCCGCGGTTGCGGCGAGAGCGGCGACGCTGCAGACGGACGCTACGACCTCGCCGCCCAGGCCGCCGACCTGCAGGCTGTTATCGAGCATATTGGCGCTCCGGCAAACGTGCTCGCGCACAGTGCCGGTACGTTGGTGGCCCTGGAGCTTCTCCGTGCAAACCCCACCATAATCTCGCGTGCGATTCTGCATGAACCCGCCGTGACGGATGAGGGCGCCGGCCTGGGTGCGGCCCCGGTTTTGCTCGAGATGATCGCCGCGGGAAAGGTCTCCAGGGCATTACGGGCCTTCCTGGGCGCCATCGGCGATTCGGACCCTGAGGCCCCCAAGTTAACCGAGGCAGAAGCCAAGCATGCCCTGCGCAACGGCCGCAGTTTCATGGCGAACGAATACGGGATTACTATGACCTGCGTTCCCGATTGGGATAGCGTTCGCGCGTCGAAAACGGTGGCCGCCGTGCTTTTGGGCGAGCTCTCGATTGGCACGCCCCGCGAGGCGGGCACGAGGATGGCGGCTGAGCTTTTGGACTGTCCGCTCGTAATGGTTCCCGGCGCGCACAACGGCCTGCGCGATCGCCCGGCAGCGGCTGCCCAGACTGTCCGTGGCATCCTGGAGCTCTAGCAGCCGTAAAAATCAAAACAGCCTTCACCCGCAAACGTTTCGGCCGTGTTAACAAATGTGCTCAAAACCTCACGTCTGCGGCTTCAATCGCACCGTCTGCCAACTCATAAAAATGTAACAGCATTCACGTGCTTACCTGCATCGGCAAGGTGTTACCCTTGTAACATTTGGAACCCACCGCTACCATGCGAAACTATCGAAAGGGCCCCATATGCTCAATAATCACGAGGCCAATCTAACCGACGAGGAGGCTGCCGCCGAGGTCGCCCGCGTCGCGCAGACCTACCCCGTGGTGCGTTTGCTGTCGGCCGATCAGATTAAGAGCGAGCCTAACTGCTTGCTCGCCGGCGATCGCTGCCCTTGTCTGCGTCAGTCGAGTCTTGAGGCCTTGGCAGATTCGGGCGAGGTGTCGGAGCAACTGCTCAACGATGGTGTTGAGTACCGCGCCCGCCTGCGCCCTCTAAAGGTCGAGGGCGAGCCTCACGTCTTGCTGATGGTGCGTCCGATTGATGAGCAAGAGGCCACAGAAGAGGACCTTGTCTACACCGACGTGCTGACGAGTGTGCGCAATCGCCGATATTACGAGGAAAAGCTCCGTAGCGCCCGCATGAAGGCCGGCGTGGCGATGATCGACCTTGATGATTTTAGGGTCTTCAACGATACGTGTGGCCATCATGCCGGCGACCTTGCACTCGGTGCCGTGGCGACAGCCATACGCAGCGGAATTCGTTCGACTGACGAGCTTGTGCGCTATGGCTGCGACAAGTTTGTGGTTGTCATGCCCAATATTCCCTCCGATGACTTCACCCGTCGCCTGCATCAGGTATCCGATGCCGTTCATGCCACGATTGTTCCGGGCCATGAGTACGCGAGCTTGACGGCATGTGTTGGTGGCGTTCTCATTCATGGCGAGACGGTCGATGAGGGCGTTGGCCGCGCCGTCCAGTTATTGAGCCGCGCTAAGGCAAAAGCCGGTACGGTCGTGACTGATGCCGATTCCATCGAGGCCTTCCAAAGCGAAAAGCCTTTGGTGCTTATTGTCGATGACTCCGAGATGAACCGAGCCATTCTCAACGAGATGCTCAAGGACGAGTATTGCATCCTCGAGGCCGATAACGGTCGTACGGCGCGTGACATGGTCGACCGCTATGGCGATGAGTTGTCGCTCGTGCTGCTGGACATTGTCATGCCGGGCATAAGCGGCTTTGAGGTGCTGGCCGATCTATCGCACCGATCGGCTACTGACAATCTGCCTGTCATCATGATCTCGAGCGAAGATTCCGATGATATGGTTCTGCGCGCGTACGAGCTGGGCGCCTCGGACTATATCAACCGCCCGTTTGACTCCCGTGTCGTGCGCCGCCGTGTAAGCAACATCATCCGCCTATACGCCAAACAGCGCCGCCTGACGAGTCTGCTGTCCCAGCAGTACAACGAGCGCGTCAAGAACAGTCGCATGCTCATCGACATCATGGCCGGCGTCATGGAGCTTCGCAACGGCGAGAGCGGCAGGCACGTTACGAACATCGAGAAGCTGACCGAGCTGCTGCTTGGCTGTCTGGTCCAGCGTAGCGATACCATCTCCCTCGACAACGAGGAACGCTCCACGATTGCCCTGGCTTCGGCGCTGCACGATATTGGCAAGATGGAGATTGACGATGCGATCCTCAACAAACCCGGGCGCCTTACGCCCGAGGAGTTCGAGATTATGAAGACGCATACCACGATGGGCGCCGACATGTTGCTTGAGCTGGGCCGACATCACGTCGGCAATGCGCTTATGGAATATGCGTACCAGATTGCGCGTTGGCATCACGAGCGCTGGGACGGCAAGGGCTATCCCGATGGCCTTAAGGGCGACGAGATTCCCATTGCCGCGCAGGTGGTCTCGGTGGCCGACGTGTATGATGCGCTGACGAGCGTGCGCGTGTACAAGGACGCTATCCCGCACGAGGAGGCGATCAAGATGATCCTGGACGGTAAGTGCGGTGAGTTTAACCCGCTGTTGCTCGACTGTCTGCTCGAGGTGCAAGACCGTATTGCCGAGACGTCGGCACGCCCCGCCGACGTCGTTGCGTTTCCCACGATTTAGTTTGAACAAAGGAGTTTTTAACCCATGATTTCTATGCGTGAGGCGTATGAGAAGATCGGCGCTAATTATGAAGATGCGTGCGCTCGGCTGATGGGCGAGGAGATGCTTAGCCGCTTTGCCCTCAAGTTTTTGGATGACGAGAGCATGGACAAGCTGGAGGCCGCCATGGCGGCGGGAGACGCCGAAGGTGCGTTTATGGCAGCGCACACGCTCAAGGGCGTGAGCCAGAACCTGGGATTCGATAATCTGTACGAGCCGGCGGTTGCGGTGACCGAGGCGCTGCGCGGCGCCGATACCGTTGACGGCGCTCGCGAGGGAATGCATGCGCTGCAGCAGCAATATGCGGCCACGTTGTCGGCCCTGCGCGAGGCGGCTGAATAAGAGCTTGCGGGCCTTGATGACTATGAGAGTGGATAATCTCCCGTTTTAGGCCCGGTGGCGGCCTCAAAGTGGGAGATTATCCACTCTCGTTCGATATGTGTCCAAAAATCCACGCTCACCCCTCCGGGTTAGTAAATGGCCTATGCGCACTGGCGGGGCTTTCCGCATGCAATCAATATCGTTGTTCGATAAACTGTTCGAATAACGATAGAGTCGATGAGGGTGAGTGTATGTCTAACAGCGTTCAGCGTATGGCCAAAGCGGGCGAAAATATCAGGAAGCTTGGCTTTTGCATGGCAGCCGTTTTTGCAGGGATGCTCGTCGCTTTTGCCGCGTTGGTTGTTTACGTGATCTGGTATGCGGTTGCAAACGTTGCCTCTGTCGATTCTTTCGGCGTCGTGACGCTTCTCGATGGCGGGTGCATCGTTATCCCAAGCGGACTGTGCCTGGCACTCGTCGTGGGTATTTCGCTTGTCGTTCTGTGTGGGATCAGCCGTAACATCTCGCGAGGCGTCTCGCCCTTTACCAAGACGCATGTGCGGCTTATCCGTGTTCTTGCGCTTGCCTTTGCTGTTAACGCCGCGGTTTCGCTTATTGGTGCCTACGGATCGGTCAATCTTACCATTGGTGGGCTGGAGCTTTACGTCGTGCCTCATTCCTTCGTTATTGAGATTTGCCAAGGCGTTGCCTTTGATGCGGGGTCGCTTATCGGCGCGGCTGTCTGTCTGTGTATCTCGGTGATCTGGAGTTATGCCTCGCTGCTTCAAGAGCAGTCTGACGAGCTTGTGTAGGAGGAAGCATGAGCTATCTCATCATCGAGCTTGAGACGCAGCTACTTAAGACCGGAAAGACCAGTGCTGATCTGATTCGGGCGACGGGGCATACTCCGGCTAATATTTCAAAGCTGAGAAACGGAAAGATAAAAGCTATTCGCCTAAAGACGCTTCTCGATATCTGTGATGAGCTTGATTGTCAACCGGGAGATATTATTCAGCGCGTGAGCGAGAAAGAGCTTGAGGAGCTTATTGTCGAGCGCGCAAAAAATGTCGTGAGACAGATGCGGGATGGCGGAGGCAACGAGGCGTCGCTTCCGACATCAGTCTTTGCTGTCGATTTGAGCGACGAGTAGCTTAAGGCGAACAACTAAAACGAAGTATCAGCGTGAAGGGACCCGTGTCTAACACGGGTTCTTTCTTTTAGATTATCTTGACAAATATGAGTTATCGAAAAACAATAACAACTATTGAAAACGATAAAGGAAAGAAGGAACGATATGAGCGGCTTTGCTATCAAGCAGAACGGGAGGCCAATGAACGCATCAGCGATAAAGTTATCAAAGGTGTCAAAGCGCTACGGGAAACGGCGCGTTTTGCATGACGTTTCCTTCGAGGTGAATCAGTCTGAGCTCTGTGCCCTTGTCGGTGCAAACGGTGCGGGCAAAAGCACGCTTATTAAAATCGTCTTGGGCCTCTGCGAGCCATCGTCGGGGAGCGTGGAGCTCTTTGGAGGCAAATCAAAGAGAGAGCTTAGCCTGATGCGGACGCGTGTCGGCTATGTGCCAGATTCCAGCGGAGCATACCAGTCCCTCAGTGCGGTTGAGAATCTTCGGATCCGATGTGCGGAATGGGGGCTTGATGAGAAACGTGAGGTTCCTCGCGTTTTGAGTCTAGTTGGACTGGACGTCGAAGAGAAAAAGAGCGTAAGCAGTTTTTCTCTGGGGATGAAACGGCGGCTGGATATAGCTACGGCTTTGTTGGGTGACACTGACCTGCTTATTTTTGATGAGCCAGCAAACGGTTTGGACCCGCTGGGCATCGAGAGTATATGGGCCCTTATCGGTCGATTGAATCGAGAACAGGGTAAGACCATACTCATCTCTAGCCATGATTTGGATGAGTTGGCATCAGTTGCAACAAGTTGCGTGTTTATTCATGACGGCGAACTGCTGAAAAAGGAATCGATGGACGTCATAAGGGATGAGGCGTCGTCCCTAAAAGAGTATTACAGGCGCTTGATGAAGGCGGTCTCGCTATGAAGCGGGCGATCCATCCCATAAAGGCAGATATGATGCGTTTGCACAGGATGTTTCCGGCGAAGTTTGGTCTTGCGCTTATTCTGGCGTTCGGCCTTCTCTTCGGTGTCTTTCTAAAAAACGGAACAACGTTGCTCGCCTTTGGCAATAGCGTTTTTGGGGAGGATATTGGTTTCTGCTGGAATGTAATCGATCCTTCTGCACCCGATGAGTCCCTTGTGCGCAGTGCTTTTGCCGGCACGTCTCTGTTCGTTCCGCTCATCGTTTGCCTGGCGATTTTACAGGAGCGCGGCTATGAAGAGGGACACCGAATTTCTTCAGCAAGAGGTCTTACCCGCTTTAATGGGGTCCTAGCACATGTGCTTTCGTTTGCTTTAATAATTGGCGTAGCATATAGCGCGCTTTGCCTTCTTCTTTTTGCAATAGCCATAATACGTGGAGGGCATAACCTCTCGCACGACATGCTGGCTGCATTTTTGCCTGCAATGATAGTCAACGCTGTATTGGTGATATCGGTTGCGCTGGAGACGGTGACCATCTATCGGATTACAGGCAGCGCTGTATTGAGCGGGGCTGCGATAATTATTGGATTTGTCATGAGCTTGACGCTCTACGGAACTTACCTTCAGACGCCCATACCGTCCTTGCGATGGATCTTCTTTCTTCCGGGGCCGTACCTTGGAGTCGGATGTGCCTTTGGGTATAGCGATATGGGTCAGCTGACACTTCTGGGATATGGCGTGGCAGCCAGCTGTCTATCGGTATTGATTTACGCTCTCGTGAGCTTTCGTGCTGGGGGTGTGCTCAATGGCTCGTCAGACTAGAAGATTCCTTCATTCAGAATTGAAGCATGTGAGCAAATGGACGTACGCCTTAATCCTGGTAATTTATGCGTGCATGGTGGTATTGCAGCTTAATTCTTTCCCGATGTGGTTCTGTAGCCTCCGTGAGAACAGTTTCTTGGGCTTTTTCCCAGACCCGACGCTTCGGCTATCGGCAGAGGATGTCCTTCTATTTGGTAATGCAGAGGTTTTTCGCGGTCTGCTGTTCAACGTAGCCCCGTTGGCTCATGCATTGTTCTTTCCGTTCATCGCGGCTTGCATTGTGCCTCGCTTTGTCAGTTCGGGCTTTATTGAGGAACCCTGGGGATTGTCGGAGGCTCGGGGAGGGAAGCGTGTGTGCGCTATCGTTGCGCGAGTGGCGCTGTCTTCTTTTGCCCTTTTGGGCGCGTTTATCTTGTCGAGTGTCGTTTTGTACTGTCTTAACTGCGTAATCGTTTTGGATGCTCAGCAGTATTTCAACCTGAATATATTTTGCTATCGACTTCTTCTGGCGAGTGTCGTCTGCCTTGCATACGTGGTCTCTTGCGTGATCGCTGTTTCCTATTTTGGGTCCGGCTTCGGTCCTATTGGCATGCTGCTGCTTGTCAACGTCGTAGCGGTCTACATACAGCTCGGGGCCATTCCCATGCTTCCGCTTCCAGCCTCGATGCTCATGTGGATTTGTGGCGTGACCCCGTTGGGGAATAGTCAATGCATTTCGATTCTAATTGACTGCCTAATAAACGTAGCAAGCGTTTTTGCCATTTGCTTTACTGTAGACCGATTGCGGTCGAGATTTCTTTGATTGTTTGTGAGGGATGATCATACCGAGCATACCAAATATAGGGGGGCGGGCACCGTGGCTGGTGTCCGCCCCCTCTGGCTTAGGAGGCTTTAACCTGAGTGATTCGCGAGCTAACGGGCCTGCTTAACCTTTGCCGCTGCCTCGACAAACGACTTCCACAGGTTAAAGTCGGTCTCGAGCGTCTGCCAGGTGTACTCGGGATGCCATTGCACGCCCAGGCAGAACGGCTGACCTTCGACTTCGATGCACTCGGGAACGCCGTCGGTTGCCTTGGCGACCAAGCGCGTACTTTTACCCAGACGATCGACGCAGCAGTGGTGTGCGGAGTTGGTCTGGATCAGCCTGTGCCCGCCAACCGCGCGCTCCAGAAGTGAGCCCGGCACGACCTCGACGGGATGCACGGGGTCGTTGAGCACGTGGGTATGGCGCCACTGCGTGCGGCCCTCGCGAGCGCCCAGGCTCGGCACGTCCATGCACAGGGTGCCGCCAGTGGCGACATTGAGCAACTGCGTGCCGCGGCAGGTGGTAAAGAGCGGCTTCTTGGCGCGAAGTGCCTCGTTAACCAGCTTAAACTCAAAACGGTCGCGAATCTCGCAGCACAGTGTGGGGTCGTAGGGACGCTCGTCGCCCCAGCGCTTGGGGTTGACGTCCGGGCCGCCGGGAATAGCGATACCGTCGGCGATTTCAACGTAATGACGGATGACCTCAATGTCCTCGGTGATGGACATCTGCAGCGGCAGGCCGCCAGCGGCAAGGATGGCATCGACAAAGACACTTGCGATTTCCTCGTTGGGGGAGAGCATCTCGGTTAAAAACGGCTCTGCCTCTTCCCAGCGCGGTGCGACGAGGATGAGTGGGCGGTCGGCGGGGGCGACGTCGACGTGCGGAGTGTATGACGATGAAGTGCGAGTTCCGATCATAGGTGCGGCTTTCGAATCTGAAGGTGACAGTGCGCATGAGGGACGTGGGACAACGCTTTCAATGGATTTGTCCCACGGGGTGGCTGGTTAGTGGCCCTTGATGGAGTTGAGGAAGTCCTGGGCGCGCTTGGTCTGGGGGTGGTCGAAGAACTCGTCGGGCGTGCCGGTTTCTACGATCTGGCCGTCGGCCATAAACACGACGCGGTCGGCCACGCGGCGGGCAAAGTTCATTTCGTGCGTGATGACGATCATCGTCATGCCCTGCTGCGCCAAGCGCACCATGACCTCGAGCACCTCGTTGATCATCTCGGGATCAAGGGCGCTCGTGGGCTCGTCAAAAAGCATGGCCTTGGGCTGCATGGCAAGCGAGCGGGCGATGGCTACGCGCTGTTGCTGGCCGCCCGAGAGCTGTGCGGGCACCTTATCGGCCTGCTCGGCCACGCCCACGCGGCTCAGCAGGTCCATGGCGCGCTCACGGGCCTCGTCCTTGGACACGCCCAACACGTCGACCGGTCCCAGCATGACGTTCTGCAACACCGTCATATGTGCGAACAGGTTGAACTGCTGAAAGACCATGCCCAGCTCGGCGCGCATGCGGGCAAGATCCTTGCCTTCCTGCGGCAGGGGCTCGCCCTCGATGAGGATCTCGCCTGAGTCGATGGTCTCCAGGCGGTTGATGGTGCGGCACATGGTCGACTTGCCCGAGCCCGAGGGGCCGATCACGACGACGACCTCGCCGCGGTCGACCGACAGATTGATGTCGTTGAGAACGTGCAGGTCGCCATAGTGCTTATCGACATGCTTGAGCTCGATAAGCGGCTGGTTGCCAGGAGTAGAAGTGCTCTGTGCCATGGTGCTCAGCTCCTTATGACTAGAGATGGTAAAGCGTTAGCGGATGATGGCCGCGCCGGTCTTGTGCGAAACGTAGACAGCGGCCTTGTTAATCGCGACGTTGATGAGGATGTAGATGACCGCGATAACCAGGTAGACCGACACGAGGGCGTCGTAGTTGGTAATGAGCACGCGGGCATTTTGCATGAGGTCGGGGTAGCTCACCACGTAGGCGACGGTGGTGTCTTTGACAACGACCACAAGCTGTGAAATCAACGACGGAATGATAAACCGAATAGCCTGCGGCAACACGATTTTAAAGGTGATTTTAGCCTTGGAGAGACCGAGTGCCTGGGCCGCCTCGACTTGTCCGCGCGGTACGGCGTTGACGCCGGCTCGGAAAATCTCGGCCAGCACACCGGCTGCAGCGAGCGCGACAGGGAGCGTGAGCATCCAAAACGACGGCAGCGCAATCTTGTATTGAGGCAGCACCAAAAAGAAGAAGTAGATGAACAGCAGGCTCGGTACGCCGCGGAAGAAATCGGTGAGCACGCGGCAGGCCAGCTGCAGTGGCTTAATATCGCTCGTGCGGCCGAGCATAAGGGCTAAGCCCAGCACCAGCGCGATGGCGCCAGCGGTGAGTGCGACTTTAACGGTGCCCTCAAAGCCGGCAAGCAGGAACTTCCAGGTGGTGAGGTGCGTAAAGAAATGCCAATAGTGGACCGAAAGCTGGCCGGTCACATAAAAGCGCTGCAGCACCAGGACGGCGAGCGCGGCGACGGCAACAAGCGAGATGGCGGTGCCGATGCGAATCTTGGCACGCATCTTGGGGCCGGGAGCCTCGTAGAGCGCATCACGCATGGTAAGCGCAGGGGAGGAATGCTTGCTCATCGGAGGATCCTCACCTTCTTATCGATATAGTTGCCAATGTGGCTCACCACAAAGGCCGTGCCCAGGTAGCCGAGCGCCGAGATAAAGAACGCGGCGACGCCGCCAAGTGAGCGCGTGTTGATGTAGCTCACCACGCCGGTGAGCTCCTGCGGTTTAAGCGGCACCTGGCTGCCGAGCGCGGTGGTGAGCATGACGGCGATAAAGAGGTTGGTCATGGGCAATACGCTTGAGCGCAGCGCTTGCGGAATCACGATTTTGGCGAGGATGCGGTTAAAGCTCATGCCGAGCGAACGTGCGGCTTCCACCTGGCCGACGCCGACGGTGTTGATGCCGCTCATAAAGTTCTCGGAGCCAAAGGCCGAGCCCAAAAGGACTGTGGCGACGATAACGCAGGTGCGATAGGGCAGGACGACCTTGAGCGGCGGTAGCGCATAGACGACAATGATGAGCAGCGCGATGCCGGGGATGTTACGGAAGACCTGGACATACAGGTCGCCAAAGACGCGCAGCGGCTTGAGCGGCGACACGCGCATCACGGTGACGGCGACGGCCAGCACCATGGCGATGGCAAACGACTCAAGCGTCATGCCCCAGGTCGCTAGCAGCGCGTCGATATAGTTCTGGCCATAGAGCGACCAGAGTTCGGAGAGACTCATGCGGACCTCCTGCCGATAAGGAAAGGGGCTCCCGTGTGTACGGAAGCCCCGACAACTCAGTGAGGAAACAGTTTACCGCAATAAAGCGCATCATGCGTTTCCATATGGTTTCGTTGCGGCCGTTACTAGGCTCGTTGCCTAGGCGCCGATCTCGGGCAGCTCGGGAACGTTGGTGTCGCCCGTACGGTCGCCGATGCAGATCTGCCACAGCTCGGTCCAGGTGCCATCGTCCTCGATCTTATTAAGGAAGTCGTTAACGAAGGCGACGCCGTCGGAATCGAGCGGCAGGCCGATGCCGTAGGGCTCCTTGCTGCCGAAGGGCTTGCCGGCGATCTTGTACTTGCCGGGCTCGCGGACCAGGGCGCTCTGCTGCATGTTGTTATCGATGACGTAGGCGTCAACGCGACCCTGCTGGAGTGCCTGACGGGCCTCCTCGTCGGTCTTAAACTCCTGCTGGCTGGCCTTGGGAGCGAACTCTTCGAGGATAGCGGGGCCGTTGGAGCCGGACTGGACGGCGACGTTCTTGTCGGCCAGGTCGTCGACGCTCTTGATGTCGTCGTTATCGGCGAGCACCAGGATGGCCTGCTGGGTGTAGTAGTAGGGGCCGGCAAAGGAGACGAGCTTCTTGCGCTCGTCGGTGATGGTGTAGGTGGCAAAGACAGCGTCGACCTGGCCGTTCTGCAGGACGGACTCGCGCGTGTCCGAGGTCACCTGGGTGATCTCGACCTTGTTCTCGCCCAGGATGTAGTTGGACAGGAGCTGTGCGATACCGGCGTCGAAGCCGCGGGTCTGACCGTCTTTCTCGTTGAGGAGGGAGAAGAGCGTGGAGGTCTGAACGCCACCGATCTTAAAGACGCCGGCGTCCTTAACGGCCGTGGCCCAGGTGCTGGCGGCGATGGCATCGTCATCGGCCTTGGGGCCGTTGTCGACGAGCTTGTCGAATGCCTTGGCGTCGAGCGTGGTGGAAGCTTCGGTATCATTGGGGCTCTTGGAAGAGCCGGCGGCGGAACCCTTGTCGGCCTCGGCGCTGGTGTCGGAGCAGCCGGCAAGACCAAGGCCGGCGACGGTTGCGAAGGTGGCGGCAACGAAGCCGCGGCGGTCGAGAACGACCTGCTGGGAGAGGTTCTTGCTCATGGTAGAACACCTTTCTCAATAAAATCCCTAGCGGTTGAGTAGAGTTATACCCTATCGCGCTCAAA
>OMCD01001271.1_pt1 | contig 15793 bp, 10 predicted proteins | sample 1674171 | NCBI WGS metagenome assembly OMCD01 (sample SAMEA103958149, study PRJEB25191) | human gut metagenome | biome: human-associated habitat [ENVO:00009003]; feature: intestine environment [ENVO:2100002]; material: feces | place: Germany | collected 2013/2015
TCCATACCTGCCAGCATCAGACCTTTTGCCGGTGCTGTAGGACCTGCTGCCGCCCCCGTTTTCCGTCGTAGTACTAGGAAATTTCCGTCGTTTTCTTCTTGTCATTTTTTTATTTCTTTTCCTGCATCTCGATTTTTCCTTTATTTACAGCAAATTTTCAATGCCCTTTTGGGGCTTTTTTTATTGAAAAAATTTTTTTGATATATTATAATAATAGTACTCTATAGCACTTTGTTCGGAGGTCGGTTATGGCATACTATTTAAGAAAAGAGAACAAGAAAAAAGGTACCTATTTGCAGATGTATGAATCTCACTGGGATAAAGAAAAGAAACAGCCGCGTTCAAAAAGTGTCATGGCTTTTGGCTATGTGCACGAGCTCATCTCTGATGAGATCCCCGATCCTGTCGCTTACTACACAGACTTTGTTGCAGAAAAAAACAAAGAACGTGCCGCCGCATTCACAGAGGAAACTCGTCCCCGTGCCTTTGTTGCCCCTGTGGAATATAACCTGGGACAATTTCTTCTGTATACGCTTTTAGAAGAACTCAACGTCAAGGAAGTAATAGACATCCTGGCTGCTCAAATGCGCTTTCAGTTCCGCATATATGATATGATTGCACAGCTTATTTTTTCCAGGATCATCTATCCATGCTCAAAATCCAAAACGGTTTCTTCCGTTTTCCCTCATCTTTACAACAGTTCTCCCATCTCGGAAGATCAAGTTTACGATGGATTATCCTTTATTGGTGGATCTTATAAAAAATATATTGAACTTTTTAACCATTGCTATGAGCAGCATTATCAGAGAGATTTCAGCAATGTTTTTTTCGACTGTACGAATTACTATTTTGAGATTGACCTTCCCTATGAAAATAAACAGAAAGGGCCTTCCAAAGAAAACCGACATGACCCTATTATCGGGCAAGCACTTCTCCTGGATGCAGATCTAGTGCCGGTTGCTATGCAGATGTACCCTGGTAATGAATCTGAAAAGCCGTATATCCGAAAAGTCATCGAAGAAATGAAAAGCCGCTATAAAGTTTCCGGGAAAACAGTACAGGTCGCTGATAAAGGCCTCAACTGCGCCAGAAATATTTATGCTGCCGTGAAAGAAGCCAATGATGGATATATTTTTTCCAAATCCATACACGGCAGAAATTTAAGTGAAAAAGAAAAGAAATGGCTCTTATTGGAAAATGAGCAAAATATATGGAAAGACTACAGGGATAAAGACGGGAATCTCTTATACCGCCTCAAGTCCTGCGTAGATAGCTTTTCCTATCAATTCAAGGAAATTGATCCTGAAACGGGCAGGGATGTGGTAAAAACTTTTTCAGTAAAAGAAAAAAGAATCGTATCTTATAATCCGGCACTGGCTAAAAAACAAAAGGCGGAGATCCAGAAAATGGCGGACAAAGCTGCCAACTATGCTACTTACAAAGCAATGACAAGAGAGGATCTGGGAGATTCTGCAAAATATTTAAAGATTACCAACAAAGATAAGAACGGGAAAAAGATAACTCCTGTGATAGGAATTGATAAAGAGAAGGTTAATGAGGATCTGAAGTATGCAGGATACAACCTTATGGTCACCTCAGAGTTGGATATGGAACCGCTCCAAATCTATCAGACCTACCACAGCTTATGGAAGATCGAAGAATCCTTCCGGATCACAAAGTCTTATCTGGATGCACGCCCGATTTACGTGCACAAAAAAGAAACAATCTATGGGCATTTTTTAATCTGCTACCTTAGCTTGTTTCTTTTAAGAGTGCTTGAGATTAAAGTTTTTAAAAATCAGATTAATTCTTATGATCTGATTGATTTCATACGGGACTTCCGGGTTGTCAATAAAGGAGATGGCTCTTATATTAATATTTCTCGAAACCAGACAGTAAACGAAAAAGTCAAAAAAGCTACTGGCCTGACGAATCTTGATGCTTTGTTTCTCACTGAAAAAGAAATCAACAATCTTTTTCAGAACTGTATCCTCCTGGACTCCTGAGTACTATGTTTTGAGAGAAACGACGGAAGTCAGGTTTTATATTTTTCCTAAACCTCTAAAATATTGTATTTACTGTATTCTATCCAAAAAATCCTCTTCCGAACCTGATCTGGCAGCTGCTTTAAGCCACACGCTTAAACGTTCCATATCTGTTTCAGATAAGATCATGTTACGGGTTTTCTCAGATACTGGGCCATTTTCTTCCAGAAGTTCCAGGATACTTTGCGCTTTTCCCTGAACTTTTCCACAACTTAAGCCTCTAGCCATTCCTTTTTCCAGTCCAATCTTCTCTCCACGTTCCAATCCTATTGACAAGATGTTCATCCTTACAGCCTCCCATTCTTCTGATTGCTTTACTTCTGTCACGATCTCATTTAACTGCATTATACGCTCATCTTTTACCAGGATCTCTGGATTTTCCAAAGTCGTATGCTTCATATACTGCAGCAGGCTGACCAGTACCGGTTCACCATTCTTACTGGACATATTTAGGAATATCTTTATTGTCCCGTCTTCCAGATGCAGATCTTTTATCTCTTCGCATTGCTCTGTAAATGTGTACTTTGCCAGGTCTTTTCCAAAAATATCCTTCTGGGTGATGAATGTAATGATCGTTGGCGGAAGATATTTATATCTCGTTTCTCTTCCCGATTTCAAAACAGGTGTATCCATCAGCCCCTGATAAAATCTGGCCCTGCGGCGCATATCATCCTGCTCCGTGTCATTTTGCATTTCTGTTGCGAAATTGCGTCCCGATATATCTGTGGCTCTGGCATCCAGGCGGATGGCACGCTGTCCGCTGCGGTTTAAAATAACTTCTTCCACATGTACCTCTTTTAATTCCAGATCCTTTTCACCCATTATGATACTCAAAACATTCCTGTGGGCTGTTTCATTTTTCATAACCGACAAAAACAATGCAAAATCGCAGAGATTAAACTCTCCTTCTTCTAACTGCACCAAGTCTTTTACTGCTTCCTGTTCCCATACATTTTGTGTCATAGGCATCGTCCTTTCTGTTGTGCGGCAGAAAGTTTTTCTCCGTACTCTCTGCCCGATCCATTAATCAGTGATTTAAGCAAAGAGTTCAGATAAGATGCTGTGTTTGATACAGCTTAGAATTTTAGAATCTTTAGAAATTTATTTGAAATCCTGCTTATATCCAGAATAGCAGTTTTACAGGGAAATGTCCAGAGTTCAGACGTAAAAAATCCCCCTGGTGCATTAAAAATACTCCAGAGGGATCTTCATCATTCACAAATGATACATTTTACTAATATTTTCCAATATTACTTTGCAAACAGCACTGCTTTATAATGACGTTCCAGCGTCACTAACAGGATATTTCCAAGTACACCGATAGCCAGGATCTCTCCGATCCCTACAGTCAGCATGGCATATGGGATCAGATCTGTGGAACCATATGCATAGCGCAGTACCCATGGAACAATAATGGTGTTGGAAAGGATCGGCGGAAGGCATACCAGCCATTTATTTTTCTTTCCAAGATAGTAAGAACCAACTGCCCCGATCAGAGTTGCAATACTTCCGAACACTACATCCAGCGTTGCTGCACCGCAAAGCAGATTAGCAAGGAAGCAGCCAATGGTAACACCCGGAACTGCACTGGTTAAGAAGTACGGCAGCACACATAATACTTCTGAGACCCTGAACTGGATCGGGCCAAAGGCGATAGGCGCAACGATCATGGTCAGCACCACATAAAGAGCTGCAATAAGCGCACTCTGGGTAATAAAGCCAGTTCTTGATTGGTAATACTGTTTGTTCATTTTTCAATTCTCCTTTAGTTTTGTTTTACGAGTGGAAGGTCACGAACACTCGATTCATTTTACGCCGGGAATCGGCGAAAGCCTTATAAGACCTTGGTTTTTCAGGCTTTGCAACGAGTAGAAGTATAGCACAGCAAAAACACAAAATCAAGGTCACATTTTGATCATCTTTCCAAGATATAAAAGGGGGCTGCCTTAGAATCCCATCACGCTGAGCACCCCATAATATCCAATGGCGATGAGTGTAAATAAAGCAACCATCGGGATTGTCCTGCGTATCATACTGCCCAGGGAAGCCTTATAATCTTCCGAGCACAGAATCAGACATATGTGAGTAGGAGAAATCTGCATTGCCACATAACCGATACACATTAAAAGTGTAAACAGCGCCAGTCCTGTATGCCCTGGAGTGATCACTTCCATTGCCATAGGCATACATAATACAATAATAGCCTGAGTTCCAGCTACAATAGTTCCAAAGAGGAACAGAAGCACAAATACAAGGAATGTAGGGATCGGCAGCGCAGAGAAAAACTCCGGCAGTGATGTGATAACACCTGTTTCTGTAAGCAGCTCCTTGAAGATCATGATCAGCAGTGTACTGAGCAGTAGTCTGGCCTCAAAAGCAGTACGGATAAACGGAACCAGTTCTTTTCCATTAAAATGGTTTACAAATACATTTAATAAAATACAGATCCACACTGCGCCCCATACAGGCAGGTTAAAGATCAGGATCAATGCAATAGTCAGTGCAATGGCCCAGATACTCTGTACCAGAAGCTTCCAGTAATACCCTTTTGGCTGATCCGGCACCATTCCTGTATCCTTAGGCACCCGGCGTAGATAAAAGATCCAGCCTACAGCAAAAAGTGCCGCTACCATAGGCAGCATAGCTAAAATAAAGGTTCCTGCACTGACACGGCCTTCTGTAATCCCCAACGCAATAAAAATGCTGGTATAAGTAGGCACAAAAGCTTCTGATATATGGCGGAAATAAGATGTGATACATGCCTGTTCCGGCACACTAAGGTCAGAATCCTTTACACTTTCCCGAACAATAGGGCCGCAGATCAATACTGTGCTGGCAGCCGGAAGCATACCTAAAAGAAAAGGAACGATTGAAGCATTTACCCGGTTATTATTAAACAGACCGTTCATTGCAACCTGGGCATTGCTTAAATTTTTCCTTTTCTCCATCATCCTCTGCAAAAATGTAATGGAATAAAATACCACCAGAGTTTCAATGGTAGCTCTGGCTGTAGCCCCTTTTATGATGCCGTGGATCGCCACATCAGGAGAAAGGCCATATAAAAGGATCGTTGCAACAGATGCCGCGATCACAGCCATCCACATAGGCTTTTTCATCCACATTACGCCTATGATCACACAAAATACTAATACTAATTTTAAAATATCCATCCACTACACACAGAAACTGCTGCAAAACAGTTTTCCTCTCCTGCAGCAGTCCATATCTCCTTTCTGTTTCCAGCTCAATCCTTTGTCTTTTGCTTACTCCACATTAAATACTTTTTTTGAACCTTTTGATTGAAGCAAAAAATCTCCGGCAATGGAGATACTATATTCATACCTGCACTGTCGGAGATTTAAATATACTGCTAGTTTATCTTACTTATCCTTCCAGGCTCTCCGCGATCTTACGTGCTACATACACACCACTTGCAGATGCATGGGAAAGAGAATGTGTCACGCCGCTGCCATCGCCGATGATATAAAGTCCTTTGTGACGGCTTTCCAGGTTCTCGTCTACGTCTACTTCCATGTTGTAGAACTTAACTTCTACACCATAAAGCAAAGTGTCATCATTTGCAGTTCCCGGTGCTATCTTATCCAGGGCATAGATCATTTCGATGATGCCATCTAATATACGCTTTGGAAGAACAAGGCTTAAGTCGCCGGGTGTTGCAGAAAGAGTAGGCACAAAGGTATTTTCCTCAATACGCTTTGGAGTGCTTCGTCTTCCGCGGATCAGGTCACCGAAACGCTGTACGATAACACCACCGCCTAACATATTAGAAAGACGGGCAATGCTTTCACCATAGCCGTTGCTGTCCTTAAACGGCTCAGAAAAGTGCTTGGAAACTAACAGCGCAAAGTTAGTGCATTCTGTCTGCTTTTCCGGATCCTCGTAGCTGTGTCCATTTACAGTAACGATGCCATTGGTATTTTCATTTACAACGATTCCCTTGGGGTTCATACAGAAGGTACGTACATTATCCTCAAACTTCTCTGTACGGTATACGATCTTGCTTTCGTACAGCTCGTCTGTTAAATGGGAGAACAGCACTGCGGGAAGCTCTACGCGCACGCCAATATCCACACGATTGGACTTGGTGGGAATATCCAGTTCCTTACAGATATGCTCCATCCACTTGCTGCCGCTTCTGCCTACAGATACGATACATTTCCCGCAGTCATAAGACTGGTCATTGCTCCATACTCTGTATCCCCCATTTTCCAGGCACTCAATATGGCTTACAGGGGACTCGAAATAGAAGTCCACATGCTCTTTTAACTCATCATATAACTGGCCTAATACAACCAGGTTAATATCTGTTCCCAGATGACGGACAGAAGCATTTAACAGCTTCAGACGGTTCTGTAAACAGACTTTCTTTAAATTAGTTCCGGCTGTAGAGTACATCTTAGTACCTTCGCCGCCGTGATCCATGTTGATCTCATCTACATACTGCATCAGCTCAGTAGCAGCCTTTTTGCCGATATATTCATATAAAGTACCACCGAAATCATTGGTAATGTTATATTTACCATCAGAGAATGCACCAGCGCCGCCGAAACCGCTCATAATAGAACAGGACTTACATTTAATGCAGGCTTTGACCTTTTCGCCGTCAATAGGGCAGTGACGCTTCTTTAATGAATACCCGGAATCAAATACAGCAATTCTTTTATCACCGCATTTCTTCATCAGCTCATAAGCAGAATAAATTCCGCCAGGACCGGCTCCCACAATAATTACATCGTAATTCATTCTCAAAACTCTCCTTTTCACGTTAATGTACTCCCGGAATCTTTTTGTTCATGATTTTGAAAGTACATCTTAAATAGAATGATCTGTGATCTGCGTTCTGTCACCCATAAAAATGGACCTTATTTTTATTTTACCTTGTTTTGAGAAAAACTACAATAACCAAAAGTCTATTAAAATACGGTTATCACCTCAGGAACCAGCGCTTCCCCACAGCGTTCTCTTACATAAGTCTTCAAGCGTTCTGTATCAGCTTCAGAAACACCCCATACATCTGCCTGGAGCACCAGCTTATTTCCTTCCCCATAACGGACATAGGCCTCTGCCTTTGTAACACCGCCTGCACTCGCTAAAGCCTGTTCCAGCTTATAAAGGTCTAAGAACCTTCTGCCGGTGAGACCTTCCCGCATAACAGTACGTCCGCCCTGTTCCAGAAATTCCAGGCGGCCATCTGGCATGATACGTGCTTCTCTTCCTGTCTGGTACAGCATTCCCGGTCCATAAGGATTGGTGATCTTATCACTCCATCCAAGAGTGGGGTGATCCATGATATACAGCTTGCCCCAGGCTCCAAACGGCTGCTTACGGCAGCTTTCATCCAGTACATATGCCTTTATCTGCTCACCTTCATCCACTTCCGGGATCAGTTCACAGCCGGCTGCTTCATTAACTTTTCCTGCTTCTACGCGATAATGCAAAGGGAACAGATCTGGGGAAAGACGGTTTTTCAGACCTGCTGCCTGGCCTTCCTCTTCCATAGCTGCTACGATCTGCTCCATGACTGTCATAAACAGCTTCAAAAGCTGTGTATCAAACCGGTTCTTCCAATAACGCAGCTCATAATAATATCCCTTTTCATCCCACATAACCTGCAAATGGAATGGAAGTGCATCTAACTGTATTTTTTCGCGTTTAACCGGCCAGCCGCCAATCTTATTGATGTTTAAAATATCCCCCTGGTACTGGAAGAACATCTCATCTGCATGAAGATTGGAAATATAACAGCCCATGGTCTTCATGATCTGCTTTCCGGAGGTCTGAAGCAGCTCTTTTACGCTTTCATCCGATTTCCGGGTGCAGCGGAAATAGTAGGTAAGGAATAATGGTCCCGCCAGACGATTCCATCTGCTGTCCGTTCTTCCACTGTGGATACTGGTGCTTACAGTATCTTTTTCATTGCTGAACAGACCAATGGAGTAATTAAAAGCAGTTAAGAACACTACATTTTCAGAAATACCATTTCTGCGGCAGAATGCCAGCAATCTGCCCCTGTTGATTCCCTTAAAATGCTCCTTTAAAACGCCGTCTTCTCCCTGTTCCAGATCATGGCAGTCACTTCTTGCAAGAATACTCTTGCGGATCTTAAAGCCCTTCATCAGGTCTGCAAAATAAGCTTCATTTTTCTGCCTGAGACCTCTGGCATCCCGTTCTTTTTCATCCAGAATATATTCATAAAATGTATATTTCTCTTTTTTTACCTGCTTTCCGGCATAAATAGCATTAATATCTTCAAACAGTACATTCATGGTCATGCCGTCTCCCATAATATGGGCAATATCCAGGAACAGGTAGTTAGCAGACTCTGTCATATAGATGCCTGTATGGTAAAGAGGCTCATTTTCTGTATACATATAGGGACGTAACAACCCCTTTCTTGTCTCTTCCCATTGGTCATCACTTAAGGTGATCAGAGGAACATCCACCTTTTTCTCATCATTTCTAAAGTTTTTGTATGCGCCTTCATGAAGCTGGATCACACATTTCAACTCCGGATGTACATCAAACATTCTTTCTACTGCTGTTTTTAAGAGATACACATTTACATGTGGATCCAGTTTAAATAAAAATGGCAGATTAGCTGTAGTATTTCCACGCATTACATAGGCAAAATACAGCTGCAGGTTGGTCAGTGGGTAAATATCCCGGACTTCAAACCCCTTCTTTTCTTCAGCAGCCTGCTCTTTATAAAGAGCTTCCAGCTTCAAAACAGAAGCATGCTCTAACAAGTCATTTAAGGTCATAGAAAGCTGCAGCTTTTCATACAGGTCTGTAAGGAGCAGCACACTTCCTAACGAATCCAGCCCCGCACTGTAAAGCTCTGTATCAATACCAAAACGACTGTGTCCTAACACAGCAGATACTGCATCATAAATCTTCTGCTGGATATCATTTTCCGGTTTATGTACATTGATCTGCTCCTCTGCCTCCTGTTTCTTTTGGCTGAAATACTGGCTGCGGATGATCTTTTTAGATGAAGTCTTGGCAAAAGGGATATCCCGCAGGTGGAAACGGGCGATCTTTTTATAAGAAGGAAGTCCTTCATTGTGCTTTTTAATGATCTGTGCCACTGTCTCCTCAATATGGTCGATACCGGCAGCATCTGCGTACTTAAAATTTGGATAGATCTCTGCTGCGATCATATCATCTTCCCCATACACCAGAATATCCTCGATCAGGCGGTCGTCCACAAACAGGTTCTCTATCTGCTCTGGAGCTACATTTTCACCATTGCTTAAAATGATCAGATTCTTCTTTCTGCCAGTAAGATACAGGAAATTTTCTTCATCTACATAGCCTAAGTCACCTGTACAAAGCCAGCCGTCCTCTGTGATCGCCTCTGCTGTCTTGTCCGGCTCCTTATAATATCCCATCATCACTGAGGGACTTTTTACCTGGATCTCACCATCCACAATACGCACCTGGCACCGGTCCACGATCTTTCCTACAGATGCCACCTTATCCGGTCTGCTCCAATCCGGGGATGAGATCTTTGGGGAACACTCCGACATTCCGTATCCCTGGGCAATAGAAATACCCAGACGGTTGAAATCAGCAGCCAGCTCCGGTGCCAGATAACCGCCACCGCTGATGATCTTGTGCAGGCGTTTTCCCAACACCTCCTGTTTAATGGAATTTATAGACCGGCCTGTGTCCTGTCTGGAAAGAATAGCGATCTTATTGTAAAGAGCCTTTGCCACCATAGGCACCATGCGGATCACAGTAGGCTGGAACAGCTGGATATGAGCAGCCAGACGGGCCATATCCCGGTTCAGGCACAAAATACTTCCATAACGCATTACCGTAAATACATCACCATTAATACAGAATACATGGTGGATCGGAAGAATATTCAGGTAAACTTCCTTTTCCGGATGATCCTTATCTGTAGTACAGAAATTATTATCCATCAGGTTTCGGTTAGAAAGCATAACTCCCTTTCCTCTGCCTGTTGTTCCTGATGTAAACAGCACCATAGCACAGTCTTCCTCGGAAACCACCGGATCCACGCTGATCCCTGTATATCCTTTTAAGATCTGGTCTGAGCACGGCACATGTTTTCCGTGCTGTAAAGAAATGCAGGCACGAAGGCGGGGGCATTTCTCTTTTACTGCTTCCACCAGACCATAGTGATCCCAGTCATAAAATAAAATATCCAGATCAGAGCGTTTTACATTATCAGCAAAGGTCTCTTCATTCAACTGTACATCCAGAGGAACTACTACATTTCCGCTGGCCATTACACCTAACAGAAATACCAGATAATGGTGGCTGCTGCTTCCTATTAATCCCACTCTCACCTTATGGCCTGCTGCTGCGTCCTGCTCCCGCAGCCAGGCGGCTACAGCATGGCACTGATCCGCAAATTCACCGTAGGTCACTTCATATACTACGTCATTTTCCTCATAACGTAAAAATACCCGTCCGGCATACTCTCTTCCCGTATTCCAGACCAGGTCTTGTACTGTCTTTGTATTCTCGTATGAAATCATGGCTTTTCTCCTTATAACTAAACCTGCTATTAGAAGTTTCTATACACATTGTTTATTAATGTCTATTAGTATACATTTATGCCCTAACTATAGCACAGCAGATTCCCACATGCAATGCTATTATTTTGAATTTCAAAGTATTTGTCGTGAAAATGTTGCCCAGCGGCTATGCGGACTGCGTGCCTACACGCACGGACGTATAGACATTTGGCAATTAAGCCTGCATGAGTAAGCAGGACGATAGCCCGGATTACGAATGTGGGCGGCAATTGTGAAAGTGCCGAAGGCACGTAACAACTGACTTTCATTTATAGCGGCATAAAAATACCCCGGACCAGTCATGGCTTCTGCCATGTTTGCTGGTCCAGGGTATCTTACTGTAGCTTATTTATCGCTTCCTTATGCAAGCGCTTCTTCTTCGTTTTCCAATAATGTACTTTCGTACTTATCCAGAATGATCGTCTGTATCATTTCCCTTGTACCGGAATTGATCGGATGGGCAATATCACGGTATTCACCATCTGCTGCCTTTCGGCTGGGCATAGCGATGAACAGTCCCTTCTCACCTTCAATGACTTTGATATCGTGGATCACGAACTCATTATCTAAGGTAATGGAGACAATTGCTTTCATCTTCCCCTCTTTCTCCACCCTTCTTACTCTCACATCTGTTACCTGCATGTTTCAATACTCCTTCCGTTTCTTCCGTCAGCCCCCGTGCTGCACCCCTTCTGCAGGAATCAGAAGAACGGGCCGCACTATGTTGTAACTTTTACAATGTATAACGTTCGTTCTTCTCAATGACGATCTTAATGTTCTCAGGTGTTCCAATATAAGTTGTATTAGCACGGATGGTATCCCGGCTTTCAACAATACAGTTTTCGATCACTGTATTATCACCAATATAAACGTCATTTAAAATGATAGAGTTTTTAATGATACAATTATTTCCTACGTATGCTTTCTTAAAGAGAATGGAATTCTCTACCGTACCATTTAAAATACAACCACTGGATACAAGACTGTTCCTTACAACAGCGCCTGGATTGTATTTTGCTGGCGGAAGATCATCGATCTTCGTATAAACATCCGGATACTGTTTGAAGAAATAATCCCTCACTTCCGGCTTTAAGAAATCCATGTTGGTCTTATAGTAGGAATCAACAGTAGAGATATTGCTCCAGTAGCTTTCTAACTTATAAGCATAGACCCTCTTTAAGTTCTTGTAACGTACCAGGATATCATTTACCAGGTCGTATCTGTCTTCTGCCGCGCAGCGCTCCAGCAGTTCGACCAGCTGTCTTCTGCGGATGACATAGATACCACAGGAAATGGTGGTAGCATCAGAAGCCATAGGCTTTTCTTCAAAATCAGTAATGCGTCCGTCATCATTTAACTTAACGCATCCAAAGCGGGTAACATCTGTTCCCTCTTCCATATCCTTGCAGACAACAGTGATATCTGCTTTCTTCTCAATATGGTATTCCAGAACCTTGTTGTAATCAAGCTTATAGACGCCGTCACCAGAGGTGATAACTACATATGGTTCATGGCTGTTCTTTAAGAAGGTCAGGTTCTGATAGAGAGCATCTGCTGTACCACGGTACCAGTCTCCGTTTTCAGGAGTAATGGATGGTGTAAATACATACAGCCCGCCCTGCTTACGTCCGAAATCCCACCACTTGGAAGAACTCAGATGAAGGTTTAAGGATCTGGAGTTATACTGTGTAAATACAGCCACATTCTGAATGTGGGAGTTTGTCATATTGCTTAATGCAAAGTCAATACTGCGGTAGCTTCCTGCAACCGGCATAGCAGCCACTGCTCTTTTACTGGACAGTTCCCGCATCCTCTTGCTGTTACCACCTGCTAATACGATACCGATCGCTCTCATTTCACGCCACCTGCCTTTATAATGTAATTTCCGCTTGCCAGTAATCCATCAGGATAGTCGCCTACGGTGGTCTCGCCTGCTATGGCGGTATTCTTTCCGACCTTTACGCCGTCCGGGATAATGGAGTTCTCACCAATGGTGGCCAGGTCAAACTGATATACCTTCTGGTCATATGTACTTGGTGCGTATTCGCCAACACCGATCTGAACATCAGAACCAACTTTTACATTTTCTGCGATAATGGCCTTTTCAACAGACGTACTTGCTCCAATGACGCTTCCCTGCATAACAATGGAATCCTTAACTACAGCACCCTTTGCAATGGTAACGCCTGCGCCGATAACAGAGTTGATAACCTCACCATAAATTTCAGTTCCTTCTCCAATGATACTTCTCTCAACATGGGCTTCGGAAGCTATGTACTGAGGCGGGATCACATCACTCTTAGTATAGATCTTCCAGTATTCTTCATACAGGTTGAACTCAGGGATAATATCGATCAGCTCCATATTTGCTTCCCAATAGGAGCCAAGAGTACCTACGTCCTTCCAGTAACCATTGTACTCATACGCAAAGATCCTCTCGCCCTTTGCGTGGCAGTATGGAATGATATGTTTTCCAAAGTCACATCCAGGCTCGTCCTTCATCTTGATCAGGGCTTCCTTAAGAACCGGCCAGCTGAAGATGTAAATACCCATGGAAGCTAAGTTGCTTCTTGGAACAGCTGGTTTTTCCTCAAACTCTGTAATACGGTTGTGCTCGTCTGTGATCAGGATACCGAAACGGCTTGCTTCTTCAATCGGTACCGGCATAGCAGCAATGGTGATATCCGCATTGTTTGCTTTGTGATAATCAAGCATCACTTCGTAGTCCATTTTGTAAATGTGGTCACCGGAAAGGATGAGCACATACTCTGGATTATATGCTTCCATATACTCCAGGTTCTGAAAAATCGCATTGGCAGTACCGGTATACCAGTCACTTCCTTTGCTTCTTTCGTATGGAGGTAAGATCGTCACGCCACCAACATTTCTGTCCAAATCCCACGGAATACCAATTCCGATATGTGAATTTAAACGTAAAGGCTGGTACTGTGTCAGGACACCAACGGTGTCAACACCTGAGTTGATACAGTTACTCAGCGGAAAATCAATGATTCGGTACTTCCCCCCAAAAGATACCGCCGGCTTGGCTACTTTCTGTGTAAGAACGCCAAGACGGCTTCCCTGTCCGCCAGCTAAAAGCATGGCAATCATTTCTTTTTTAATCACGTTATCACCTCTTGCTGTTATATAATTTTGGTAAACATAATTATACCACAAACTTTATAAATAGTATACAAATATTTGAATATATTTTGTGTTTTTTATGCAGTTTTCCGACATTTTTCGATATCATGTTTTATATTTTACACTTTTCCCAAGATGTTGTGCCCTAAAAATCCTCCGGGCACTATATGTCCCCTGCCATCAACCAAGTGCGTTGATAGGTGAGACTGCTCTTTTCTTGCCTAGAAATACACACAAATAGCCTAAGAAACCCCGCAGAAACGCATGAAAACCTTGAAACATTACGTGAAATACCTTATAATACCTAATAATATTGCAATTTTGCTTTTAGAAATTTTGTATTGGAGAAAAGGAGATATTACTCATCATGGATTTAGTTACAGTAAGAGAACTTTATAAAAATCCGGAAAAGTTCCTGGACAAGGAAATTACCGTTGGCGGATGGATCCGCAGCCTTCGCGATTCTAAAGCATTCGGTTTCATCGTTATCAGTGACGGAACTTATTTTGAGACCCTTCAGGCTGTTTACCATGACACTCTGGAAAACTTCGCACAGGTTTCCAAATTAGGTGTTGGAACTGCCATTATTGTTAAAGGCACTTTAGTTGCTACTCCACAGGCAAAACAGCCTTTTGAAATCCAGGCTACTGAGGTTACTGTTGAAGGTGCATCTGCACCTGATTACCCGCTGCAGAAAAAGCGTCACTCATTTGAATATCTGCGCACCATCTCACATTTACGTCCAAGGACCAACACTTTTCAGGCAGTATTCCGTGTGCGTTCTTTGATCGCATATGCTATCCATCAGTATTTCCAGGAAAAGGACTTTGTTTATGTCCACACTCCATTGATCACCGGAAGTGACTGCGAAGGTGCAGGAGAAATGTTCCAGGTTACTACTTTAGACTTAAACAACGTACCTAAAAATGAGGACGGAACCATTGATTACAAGCAGGATTTCTTCGGAAAGCCAACCAACCTGACTGTAAGCGGCCAGTTAAATGGTGAAACCTACGCTATGGCATTCCGCAATATCTATACCTTCGGACCTACCTTCCGCGCAGAGAACTCCAACACCACCCGTCATGCTGCTGAATTCTGGATGATCGAGCCGGAAATGGCTTTCGCTGACCTGGATGATAATATGCGTGTTGCAGAAGGCATGTTAAAATATGTGATCAAGTACGTTTTAGAGCATGCTCCGGAAGAAATGAACTTCTTCAACAGCTTTGTAGACAAAGGTCTGTTAGACCGTTTAAACAACGTTCTCAACTCTGAATTCGGACGTATCACCTATACTGAGGCTGTTGATCTGTTAATGAAGCACAATGACAAATTTGACTACAAGGTATCCTGGGGCTGCGACCTGCAGACTGAGCATGAGCGTTACCTGACTGAAGAGATCTTCAAGAAACCTGTATTCGTTACCGATTATCCAAAGGAGATCAAGGCATTCTACATGAAGATGAACCCAGACGGCAAGACTGTTGCTGCTGTAGACTGTCTGGTTCCTGGAATCGGCGAGATCATCGGCGGAAGCCAGCGTGAAGATGACTATGACAAGCTGGTTGCAAGAATGGATGAGCTGGGACTTAAGAAAGAGGATTACGGATTCTACCTGGATCTTCGTAAATACGGTTCTACCCGCCATGCAGGCTTCGGACTTGGCTTTGAGCGCTGCGTAATGTATCTGACCGGTATGTCCAACATCCGCGACGTTATCCCATTCCCAAGAACTGTTAATAACTGCGAACTGTAAGCCAAGGGAACAAAAGTGCAGGTGCTGTTCGTGCTTGCACGATAAGGCATCTGACTTTGGTTCCCGCCAAAAACATGAAGAAGAAGCGATTTGCATTGCAAATCTGCGGATTCTGAATGTTTTTAGAATTGCGGGAGCAGCGCAGCTGCGTAGCAATTCGTTGGCTTACTAGCACTCTCCGGCGCAAAACATATTTTTTTGTTTTGCGCCGTTTTTAGAATATGTACTCTCGGAATCTTTTTGTACTTGATTTTGCGAGAAGATTTTTTGTCAGT
>OMCD01001294.1_pt1 | contig 15538 bp, 10 predicted proteins | sample 1674171 | NCBI WGS metagenome assembly OMCD01 (sample SAMEA103958149, study PRJEB25191) | human gut metagenome | biome: human-associated habitat [ENVO:00009003]; feature: intestine environment [ENVO:2100002]; material: feces | place: Germany | collected 2013/2015
TTTTCTGGCACTTCCATTAATGATTACAATTTTCATGCGTGTATCCTCCAACTTCAGATTTGTATGTCTCTATTATACCATAATGATAGTGGTATGTGAAAAATTATATATTCATTTAAAGTGAATTTTTATGCAATTTTACCACTTTACCGCATTAAAATTTAATACTTTTTTTATAAAATGTGCAAAATATAACAAAAAGTGCTGGACAAAATGTCCTATACGAGGTAATATGCATATATGTAATCAAACAGCACATTTGAAGGTTGTGCAGATAGTATTGGTTATATTTTGCGAATTGGGGGGATTTTTCATGAGAATATATCATGCTAAGGATTATGCAGATATGAGCAGAAAGGCTGCAAATATCGTATCGGCACAGGTGATTATGAAGCCTAATTGTGTATTGGGACTGGCTACAGGCTCTACACCTATCGGCTTGTATAAGCAGCTCGTTGAGTGGTTCAAGAAGGGGGATTTGGACTTCTCAGAGGTTATGACGGTGAATCTTGATGAGTACAAGGGACTAAGCCGTGAGAATGACCAGAGCTACTATTATTTTATGCATCAGAATTTGTTTGATCATGTGAATATTCCGGTTGAGAATACTCACCTGCCAAACGGCATGGAGCCGGATTCACAGAAGGAGTGCAAGCGCTATACAGAGCTGATTCAGTCTCTTGGCGGTGTTGATTTACAGCTTCTTGGTATCGGGCACAATGGTCATATCGGTTTTAATGAGCCGGGAGAGTCTTTTGACAAGCAGGTACACTGTGTGAATTTGACAGAGTCTACTATTGAGGCCAATAAGCGCTTCTTTGCATCGGCTGATGATGTTCCGAAGCAGGCTTATACAATGGGTATCAAGACAATCATGCAGGCTAAGAAGATTCTTATTGTTGCAAGTGGTGAGGATAAGGCAGAGATTGTGCATAAGGCTTTCTTTGGACCGATTACACCACAGGTGCCGGCTTCTGTATTACAGCTGCACAATGATGTTACGCTTGTAGCGGATGAGGCTGCACTGAGTTGTTTGTAGATATTTTTTAGTTGAGAAGGTGCATGTATATGATAATAAAAAATGCAAGGGTATTTACAGAGGATGGCAGCTTTATGCAAGGTGATGTTGTCGTTAAGGATGGCCGTTTTGACAGTGTTTTGGAGAGAACAGCTGACACGGACTCGGCTAATGACAGCGCACCGCAGGAGATTATAGATGCATCAGGTCTTATCATGATACCGGGTCTTGTGGATATTCATTTTCATGGATGCAAGGGAGCTGATATGTGTGATGGCACCAAAGAGGCACTTGATGTGATTACAGCATACGAGGCTTCTATCGGAGTGACGAGCGTGTGTCCGGCTACTATGACCATTCAAAGGGATGAGCTTTTGAGTGTCATGAAAAATGCCGGTGATTATACTTATCATGGTGGTGCACATCTTGTAGGTATCAATATGGAGGGACCTTTTATCAGTCCTTCTAAAAAGGGCGCACAGGCGGCAGAGAATATCATGCGATGTGATTATGATTATTTCTGTGAGCTTCAGGATGCGGCCCGTGGCTTGATAAAGCTTGTAGATATCGCTCCGGAGGAGCCGGGCGCGATTGATTTTATAGACAGGGTAAGAGGAAGTGTTGTGGTTTCAATAGCACATACGGCGGCTGATTATGACACCGCGGTAGAGGCTATTGAGCATGGTGCAAGCCATGCCACACATTTGTATAATGCGATGCCACCGCTTCATCACAGGAATCCCGGAGTTATCGGGGCTGTGAGAGATTCAGAAAAGTGTCATGCAGAGCTCATTTGTGACGGAGTGCATATTCACCCGTCGGTTATCAGGGCAACATTTGCCATGTTTGGTGCGAAGCGCATGATTTTAATAAGTGACAGCATGAGAGCCACAGGGCTTGAGGATGGTGAGTATACACTCGGTGGACAGGCCGTGACAGTCAGAGGTCCGCTTGCCACACTCCATGATGGGACAATTGCCGGTTCGGCAACCAATCTGATGGATTGTATGCGTTTCACAGTAAGGCAGGCAGGTATTCCTCTTGAGGAGGCAATTATGTGTGCTACAGCCAATCCGGCTAAGGAGATTGGCATCTATGATGAAGCAGGCAGCATTTCTGCAGGAAAGAGAGCAGATTTTGTGCTTCTCAATGATGATTTGGATATTGTGAGTGTGTATATCGACGGAAAGGAGATATCATGTTAGGTTTTTTTAAGAATAAGTCAAAGGGAAAGGTGATCTGTTCTCCGTGCAACGGCAGAGTGGTTCCTATTACAGAGGTTCCGGATCCTACCTTTTCTGAGAAGATATTGGGAGACGGCGTGGCCGTGATTCCTTCTGAGGGCAGGTTTTATGCTCCGGCGGATGGTGAGGTGACAGCTGTATTTGATACGCTGCATGCTTTTACCATGACGACCACTCAGGGAGTCGAGCTGCTTTTGCACATTGGTCTGGATACAGTGACACTAAAGGGTGATCCTTTTAAATCACATATTTCCGTTGGTGATCAGGTGAAGAAGGGTGACCTTTTGATGGAGGCTGACCTGAAGCAGATTAAGGCAGCAGATCTTAATGTCATTACTCCGGTTTTAATTGGCAACACTGCTGATTATAGTGAGATAAAGATGCTCAAAGAGGGAAATGTATCCGCCGGTGATGAGATTTTAAGTCTCGCGTAGATTTGTATAATAATAACGAACTTTATTGGAGTATCTCCAGTTTAGTATACATAATGTAAAGGAGGGGAAATTTATGAAATTTCTTCAAAAACTGGGTAAAGCTTTAATGCTTCCCGTAGCAGTACTTCCTATCTGTGGTATCCTCATGGGTATTGGATATTATTTATGTCCTGCAACCATGCAGGGTGGTGACATCGAGGGTGTACGTAATTTAATAGGTCTGTTTTTAGTTAAAGCAGGGGGCGCTTTGATTGACAACATGGCCATCCTTTTTGTAATCGGCGTTGGTGTCGGTATGTCGGAAAAGAACGACGGTACCGGCGGTATTGCAGCTTTAGCTTCATGGCTGATGATGACAACACTCCTGTCTACAGACTTTGTTACAAAAATCATGCCATCTATCGCTGACAGCGCTACAAAGACACTTGCATTCGACAAGATTCAAAACCCATTTATCGGTATCTTGGCCGGTATTATTGGTTCTTTGTGTTACAACAGATTTAAGGATACAAAGCTTCCTGACTGGCTGTCATTCTTCAGTGGCAAGCGTTGCGTAGCAATTATCGCAGGTGTTGTTTCAATCCTTGTATCTGTAGTATTACTGTTTGTATGGCCATTACTTTTCGGTGCTCTTGTATCTATCGGTAAAGCAATCGTTGGTTTTGATGTAGTCGGTGCAGGTATCTATGCATTCCTGAACCGTCTGTTAATTCCTACAGGATTACACCACGCATTAAACAATGTATTCTGGTTCGATACTATCGGACTTGGAGACCTCAAACATTTCTGGGCAGGCGAGACATCAAAGGATGTTTCATGGAGCCTCGGAATGTACATGTCAGGTTTCTTCCCATGTATGATGTTTGGTATTCCTGGTGCAGCACTTGCTATGGTTAAGTGCGCAAAGCCTGCTAAGAAAAAGGCTGCCATCGGTATCCTTGCTTCTGCAGCTATCTGTGCATTCATCTGTGGTGTTACAGAGCCTTTCGAGTTTGCATTTATGTTCCTTGCTCCTGGTCTCTATGTGATTTATGCTTTACTTTATGGTATTTTCACAATGGTTACAGTAGCTCTTGGATTTAGAGCAGGCTTCTCATTCTCAGCCGGTGCGATGGATTTATTATTCTCATCTTCACTTCCGGCTGCAGCAAGGACATGGCTCATCATTCCTCTTGGAATCGCAGCTTTTATCGTATTCTACATTGTATTCTATTTCGCTATCAAGAAATGGAATCTTAAGACCCCTGGTAGAGAGGACGATGATGTCGAGGCAGAGAAGAAGGCAGTGCTTTCTAACAATGACTACACAGCAGTAGCAAAGACTATTCTTGAGGGCTGCGGTGGCAAAGACAATATTGCAAGCATTGACAATTGCATCACAAGACTCAGACTTGAGGTTAAGGATATCACTCAGGTTGATGACAAGAAGATTAAATCTGCAGGTGTTGCAGGCGTTATGAAGCCTGGCAAGAATTCTGTTCAGGTTATTATCGGAACCAAGGTTCAGTTTGTTGCGGATGAGTTTTCTAAGCTTTGCGAGTAGATTGGTTCTGCAATATAGCAGTGTTGATTCACATTAGGTGATTCACATAATTTCATAATACATGATTTAAAGCCACACCGGGTGTTTGCCTGGGGTGGCTTTTTTGAGTTCGGGCCGTAAGCTCCGCCCAGTCGTGGTGCACACGGACTCTCGTTTTCGCTACGCTGCGCTGTTAAGATACTGTACGGATTATGCTTTTGGGTTTTCAATGCTCGACGAAACCGGCTTTTATGCGCCGTCCGTGGCGCATAACGCCTTCCCCAGCCGTCCATGGCTGCGGATTTCTGTGCTTCACGGGCATAATCCTACAGTATCTAAACAGCTTCGCTATGCGCTCTCACGAGAATCCGTGTGCACCCGCCAGGCGGGGCTTACGGCCCTTACGCTGTGGTGGTAATCCACCTAAGAGCGTCGCTGGTCATACTGTTAGGTGTGAACAGTAACTGTCCAAATAGTGGGGAATGTATAGCTTTACAGCAAGGGTTGAAAAACAAACAAATGTTTGCTATAATAAACGAAGAGAGGAAATAAAAGTATATTAGGTTTAGTAATTTAAGTATTCATTTAATTTATTGTAATTAGGGAAAATCCAATATCAATCGATTGATAGAAAGCGTGATTTTATATGAACATATGGCTAAAGTTAAGGAAAACAGCAGCAATTGCACTATGTGAGTTACTTGCAATTGCTACAATTTTTACAGGCTGTTCCTCCACTGATTTATCCGGCACTGAAGGTACCGGGCATGCCGCAGGAGCTGTTGTGGCAGGGGAGGATTCTTCCGGTGCTTTAGGCAGCAAGGATAACGCAGATGGTGCACAGAGTGGAAGTGACCCGGCGGAAGCTGATTCAGGTGCTAACGGTACAGGACAGGCGGATGCAGGGAAGCCACAGGAGGATCTGGTAAATAACAATTCATACGTTTCCCTCGATGCGATTCCTGCATATGATGGCAAGGCATACGTGGCTGTCAACAATAATGAGCCTTTTTTTACGGACAGCGATATGACTACCACTGCTTTTGAAAATTACAGTGATTTGGATTCACTTGGCAGATGCGGTGTGGCTTATGCCAATATCTGCAAGGATATCATGCCGACTGAGGAGCGTGGCAAGATAGGTATGATAAAGCCATCAGGCTGGCATACGGTGAAGTATGATGTGATAAAGGACAGGTATTTATATAATCGCTGTCATCTTATTGGATATCAGCTTGCCGGCGAGAATGCCAATCCGAAGAACCTTATTACCGGTACGAGATACCTGAATGTGGAGGGGATGCTCCCGTTTGAGAATCTGGTAGCGGATTATGTAAACAATACAGGAAATCATGTGCTTTACAGAGTGACTCCGATGTTCTCGGGCAGCAATCTTGTTGCAAACGGCGTTCTCATAGAGGCAAAGTCGGTTGAGGATAACGGTGGCGGCATACTTTTTAATGTCTATTGCTATAATGTGCAGCCCGGAGTCGGAATAAACTATGAGAATGGTGACAGCTGGCTGGATGGCACCACAGGAAGTACATCATCAGGCTCAGACAGCTCAGCAGCAGAAAATAGCGCTGCAGATTCCTCAAACAGCGAGATGATGGTTCATATCACTGCAACCGGCAAGAAATACCACCGTGCGGGCTGCCGGACCTTGAAAAAGAGTGACACAGAGGTAACGCTTGATGAAGCAAAATCCATGGGCTTGTCTCCGTGTGGCATCTGCAATCCGCCGCAGTAGATATGCATTAGCATTTGCAACCGTTCACAGCAGATGCTCGTTATCTTTGCAGTCCGTATAATTGCCATAAACCCTTGACGATTGCAAAACCGAAAAGTATAATAGAATAGCTAATGAATTCAATATTTTAATATAGATGGAGGAAACCAAATGGCACTGAGCAAAAAGCCGGTCAACGGCATGAAGGATATACTACCTGCAGAGATGGAAATCCGTGATTATGTGACAAGTGTGATCAAGGATACATACAGAAGCTTCGGATTTACACCGATAGAGACACCATGCATGGAGAATATAGCAAATCTCACAAGCAAGCAGGGCGGAGAAAATGAGAAGCTGATCTTCAAGGTAATGAAGAGAGGCGAGAAGCTGAATCTGGAGACAGCAAAGGAAGAGTCGGATGTAGTAGACTTTGGAATGCGCTATGACCTTACAGTGCCACTTTCAAGATATTATTCAAACAATGCCAACAACCTGCCATCGCCGTTTAAGGCACTTCAGATGGGCAGTGTATGGAGAGCAGACAGACCTCAGAGAGGCCGCTACAGACAGTTTACACAGTGTGATATAGATATACTCGGAGAGCCAAGCAATCTGGCAGAGATAGAGCTGATTACAGCAACCACTACCACAATCGGCAGACTCGGCTTCGAGAACTTTGAGATAAGAATCAACGAGAGAAGAATCCTAAAGGCAATGGCTGCTTACAGTGGTTTCGCTGAGGAGGACTACGACAGCGTATTTATCACACTCGATAAGATGGACAAGATAGGAGTGGAAGGTGTTGCAAGTGAGCTTGCACAGGATGGCTATCCACAGGAAAATATTGACAAATATCTTGATTTGTTTAAGCTTTTGGAGCAGACAAGGGATGTCACTGAGGGTGTAAATATACTTTCAGAAAAGCTCGGTGAATATTTAGACGAAGAAGTGGTTACAAATATGACAGAGATAGCTACGGCCGTTAATGCCACAAAGGGAGCAAAGTTTGAGCTCGTATTTGACCCTACACTTGTTCGTGGAATGAGCTACTACACAGGAACTATTTTTGAGATATCAATGCCTGAGCTTGGCGCAGCCTGTGGCGGTGGCGGACGATATGACAAGATGATTGGAAAGTTCACCGGAAATGATGTACCGGCCTGTGGTTTTTCAATCGGTTTTGAGAGAATTATCCTGCTTCTCATGGAGAGTGGCTTCAAGATTCCTGAGAGTCCAAAGAAGGTGGCTTATCTGGTTGAGAAGAAATATCCGGCAGACAAACTTGTTGATGTCATGAACCAGGCAAAAGACGCAAGAGCAAACGGACAGCAAGTGCTTGTTGTGCGCATGAACAAGAACAAAAAATTCCAGAAGGAGCAGCTTATGAAAGAGGGCTACGAGGAGTTTGTTGAGTTCTTTAACAGATAGGAATCTGATAAGCAGCAGATTAGCTGTGCAGCAGCGGTACCAAACAGTTATTAGAATAAATATATAGTAGAAATATAAGGAGCATAAAATGGCAGAATCAATGCAGGGCTTACATAGAAGCCATAGATGTACAGAGGTATCAAATGCCAATATCGGTGAGAAGGTCACCGTGATGGGCTGGGTACAGAAGAGAAGAAATTTAGGAAGTCTCATTTTCGTAGATTTAAGAGACAGAAGCGGAATACTTCAGATAGTATTCGGTGAGGAAAATGTAGGTGCAGAGGGCTTTGAAAAGGCAGGCACCTTAAGAAGTGAGTTCGTCATCGCAGTTGAGGGAACTGTCCAGAAGAGAACAGCTGCTGTCAATGAGAACTTAAAGACAGGTGATATCGAGGTTATCGCTACATCAATCAGAGTGCTTTCAGAGGCACAGACACCTCCATTCCATATTGAGGAGAATTCAAAGACAAGCGAAGACATCAGACTTAAATACCGTTATCTGGATCTTCGCCGCCCTGATATCCAGAGAAATCTCATGCTCAGAAGCAATGTGCTTCGCGTGATGCGTGACTTTATGGCAAACGAGGGATTTTTGGAGATAGAGACACCAATCCTTTGCAAGTCTACACCGGAGGGCGCCAGAGACTATCTCGTGCCAAGCCGTATACACCACGGACATTTTTACGCGCTCCCTCAGTCACCACAGCTCTTTAAGCAGCTTCTGATGGCTTCAGGCTATGACAGATATTTCCAGATTGCACGATGCTTCCGTGATGAGGATCTGCGTGCAGACAGACAGCCTGAGTTTACACAGGCAGATATGGAGCTTTCATTCGTAGATATCGATGATGTAATCGAGGTAAATGAGAGACTGTTAAAGCACCTTTTTAAAGAGGTCATAAATGTGGATGTTGAGATTCCGTTTAAGCGTATGCCTTGGCAGGAGGCTATGGACAGATTTGGTTCTGACAAGCCTGATACACGCTTTGGTATGGAGCTTTGCGATGTTTCGGAAGTGGTAAAGGACTGTGGCTTTGGAGTATTCACAGGAGCTCTTGAAAACGGTGGCTCTGTCCGTGGTATCAATGTAGAGGGACAGGCAAAGATGCCTCGTAAGAAGATTGACAAGCTTGTAGAGCACGCAAAGGGCTGTGGAGCAAAGGGACTTGCTTATCTGTGCATCAATGAGGATGGCACATACAAGTCATCATTTGCCAAGTTTATGACAGAAGCTGAGCTTGATGCACTTGTTGCAAAGATGAACGGAAAGCCGGGAGATTTACTCCTTTTCGCAGCAGACAAGAATAAAATCGTATGGAATGTACTTGGAGCGCTTCGTCTCATGCTTGGAGCTGAGCTTGGCCTGATTGATGAGAACAAGTACAATTTCCTCTGGGTAACAGAGTTCCCACTCCTTGAGTGGTCTGATGAGGAAAACAGATTTATGGCAATGCATCATCCATTCACTATGCCTATGGAGGAGGATTGGGACAAGATAGACTCAGATCCGGGCGCAGTTCGTGCAAAGGCATATGATATCGTACTCAATGGTACAGAGCTTGGTGGAGGCTCAGTGCGTATCCATCAGGATGACATCCAGGAGAAGATGTTTGAGGTGCTTGGTTTCACAAAGGAGCGTGCACATGAGCAGTTTGGATTCCTGCTTGATGCATTCTCATATGGTGTACCGCCACACGCAGGACTTGCCTTCGGTGTTGACCGTATCTGCATGCATATGCTACATACAGACAATATCAAGGAGGTTATTGCATTCCCTAAGGTAAAGGACGCTTCGGACCTCATGTCAGAGGCACCCGGAACTGTAGATCCAAAGCAGCTTGAGGAGCTTGGAATAGCTGTAGCTGCAGAGGAAGATGAGGAATAACACTATAATATGAATTTGAAAAAAAATATTTTCAATGCGATTACCATAATACTGCTCGCCGCACTTATTGCGGGGGCAGTATTGCTTAATAACAGGATAAAAAAGCTCGAGACACAGATGTCATACACCTCAGACAACACATCGGTGATACTTTCCGATGTGCAGACCATGCAGGATGATATCAAGTCCACTCTTGAGGAGGAGGCCAGCCTCATAACAGACTGGGATATTTCCTTAAAAAGTGCAGACTTTACCGATAAGACATACACAGTCTCTGTCTCGGTGGTGCCAAAGGAGTACACAGAGGATACAAAAACCAGTGTATTTTTCGGTACAAACGAGATACCGCTCGAGCTAGACGGCATCAAGTATACGGGTGAGGCCACACTTCCACTGTCAGAGGACTATGCAGGCAATGTGACATTTCTGTTTGTTGACGGAAATAAGAGAAGCACAGAGGTGCTCGATAAGTTTGAAGGTGTGACATCAGTGTTCAAAAATGTAGCATCCGGCATACTTGCCGATAAACCAACCTTTGACAATGGCAGCATAAAGCTTGGCACAGATGTAGATGTAGCGGTCATGGGAAATGATTACTTTGACTTTAACAGTGTGCAGCTCGTAGTTGCAAGCTCAGATACAGAGCTAAAGACTTACGATATCAGACAGCTGTTGGCAGAAAACGGCACAGACAGTGCAGACTCTGCAGACACAGACTCCATCACATCCGCCTTAAGCCGGAAGGATGATGCCAAAAAAGATGGCTCAAAGAATGACACGGAAAATGATACCTCTGATGCCTCAAAAGAGGACGACGGTAAGCTCCATAGCCTCGAAGGCACAGTCAAAATCGAAGACTTGATCCCTGTCACAGCCGCAAGCAATATCAAAATATATGTCAAAGCAGTATCGGCACAGGGCTACACATTCACATATGACCTGTTCGATGGTACCGTAAATCAGGACATCACAGACTTTGAAACCACAGCCGACATATCCGGCGGAGACTACACAGTAACCGACCCGTCCGGCAGCAAATATGAACCATAAGAATATGATATAAAATAAAGCTCATTTCGCATAAGTGAAATGAGCTTTAAATTTAAAAAGTAAAAAGTGCCGGACAAAATTTCACGCCAGTGAAATAAGTCCGGCACTGCCAGAATGCAAGGTAGCAAAGCACATCGCTCGTAAACCTGAATTAGCCGGAGAGTACACGGTGTGTTCCGAAGAAAAATGTGAACTGCCGCGGAGTTCCATAAAGTAAAAAAGAAAGAAAATGTAAATAAAACTGTAATCTGCCCGGACAAATAACCGCGGCTGACTTCACATTTTTCTGAGGAATATACTGTGTGCTATGCCGGCAACCTCACAACCTAAAAAGCGAGGCGCCCACCACCAATCATTTGATGAGCTGCGCCTCACCCTTCTTTTTTGCTGAGCGGCAGCGTAAATATAAACTCAGTTCCCACACCCTCAGTGCTTATCACATTTATATTCTCACCATGCGCCTGCACGATTTCTTTAACTATAGACAGGCCAAGTCCAGTACCACGCTTATCCTTTCCGCGGGATAAATCACTCTTGTAGAAGCGTTCCCAGATCTTTGAAAGGCTGTCCTTTGGTATACCGATACCGTGATCCTTTACTGATATAAACACCTTTTCATTTCTGATACTCGTCTCAATCTTGATACTCGAATCATTATTTGAAAACTTCACGGCGTTGTCTATCAGGTTGTAAAGAATCTGCTGGATTTTGACCATATCACCGCGCACGAAAAGCTCTTTTCCGGTGAGCAGCAGGTCAAAGCTTAAGCCCTTCTCACTGCATTTACCCTCGAAGGTAAGGATTGTCGTGCGGATCATTGTATTGATGTCAAAATCAGCAATATCCAGGTGTATGCCGTGATGACCGAACTGGTTCAGATCAATAAGACTCTTGGTGAGCTTATTAAGCCTCTCGGTCTCAAAAAGTATGATGTTTAAGTATTTATCCTGCATCTCAACAGGGATGGTTCCGTCCAGCATAGCCTCCACGTAGCCCTTTATCGAGGTAAGAGGGGAGCGGAAGTCGTGTGACACGTTGGAAACAAACTTGCGCTGATCCTCCTCAAGCGTATCAAGCTCCGTTGCCATGTAGTTGAGTGTGTTTGCCAGATAGCCGAGTTCGTCATTGGAATGTACTTCAATCTGGGCGGTGAAATCGCCCTTTGCATACTTCTTTGCGGTCTTTGTGATTTTGGAGATAGGACGGTAAATGGAGCGGCTCATCGTGACAAGCATAATAAATGCCACTGCAAAAATGAGCGCTACAGTGTAAAAGGAGATATTCATAAAACCGTTTACACCTGCCGTGATATGGCTCATTGTCTTGTGAATGACAATGTAGCCGATATTCTGGTACGAGACATTTACCGGGGAAAATACGGACAGCATCCTATGCTTGAAGGAACCGTAAAAATTTCCAATCATATAGTTGTCGCTGCCAAAATCGGTGACATCAAAGCCATTTATCAATACAGGCTTAGAACTGTCATTTTGGGTATCAGTGCCTATTGACGGATCATCTGAGTCCATGAGCAGCTCACCGTCAGGGCTGACCACCCATACCTCGGCATCCATATAGTCGGCTACGATTTTCATGTGATTCTGGAAATCGCTAAGCGACATGGATGAGCCAAAGTATTCACTGGCATAGTCACCTGCTATGATGGAGGCCTCCCTGTAGAGATTGGAAGCCTCCTGCTTTTCGATATAGTCTGTGGTGAGATGCTGTGTAAAGGTGCATATAATGAAAAAAGCAATGACACCGTAAATCAGGTAGCTGATTAACAGCTTAGAGTAGATGGTATGCTTCATTATTTATTTTACCTCAAACTTGTATCCGATGCCCCAGACAGTTGCGATGCGCCAGGTTGGCTTGTCCTTGATTTTCTCGCGGAGACGTTTTACATGCACGTCGACAGTGCGGGTGTCACCGACATATTCATAGCCCCATATGTTGTCCAGAAGCTGCTCCCTTGTAAACACCTGATTTGGAGATGAGGCAAGAAAATATAAAAGCTCAAGCTCCTTTGGCGGCATATCAATCTGCTGTCCGTCATAAGTGACAGAGTAGTTGGACAGATTTACAATAAGCCCCGGGTACTCCACACACTTGATATCTACGGAAGCATAGGCCTCCGGCTTTGCAGGCTGGAAACGTCTGAGCACGGCCTTGACTCTTGCCACAAGCTCCTTTGAGTCAAAGGGCTTGAGTATATAGTCGTCGGCGCCAAGCTCCAGGCCTAAAACCTTGTCAAATACCTCGCCCTTTGCGGAGAGCATGATAATCGGCACATCGGACTTTGCACGTATCTCACGGCATACCTGATAGCCGTCTATGCCCGGAAGCATGAGGTCCAAAAGAAGCATGTTTGGCTTGTAGTGCTCGAACGCGATAAGAGCCTGCTCACCGTCATTTACGATTTTGGTGTCATAGCATTCCTTGGTCAGATATAGAGATATAAGCTCTGCTATATTGTTGTCGTCGTCTACTATCAGTATTTTCTGTTTAACAGCCATTTCTAATCTCCTTCTTGAAAATTATTTATATTCCTTAAAAGTACATTGTCGTTATTTAAAGGTTGCGATGGTTACTCCGGCATCGCCCTCACCAAACTCACCGAGATGGTATTCCGCAATAGTTTTTGTCCTCTTAAGGAGTCCATGCACAGCCTTTCGCAGTGCACCGGTGCCTTTTCCGTGGACAATGCGCACTGATGAAAGATGAGCGATATATGCGTCGTCCAAGTATTTATCTAAGAGAGCAAGTGCCTCATCCGTAGTCTTTCCAATCAGGTTGATTTCTGATGAAACTGACAGCGATTTGCTCATCTTTATCTTACTTCCGCTGCCGCCGTACTTCTTGGCAGGAGAGACATCGTCGTTTAAGAGCACGAGGTCATTAATATTAACTAGCGAGCGCAGTATACCCATCTGCACATACAAATCGCCCTTGGCGTTTGGCAGAGTGTGGACGGTTCCCTTCAGATTGAGGGAGAGCACAAGCACAGAATCACCGATGCGCAGCTTCTTAGGCGCCTTGTGATTTGCCTTGGCAGTGTTTTTCTTGATGTCTGACAGCTTCTTTTCCTTGTCATTCATCTTGTCACGAAGGGCAGAGCGCTCCTTTTCCATCTGGCTCATAGGAGCCTGTCCCTGTCCGTATTTGTTGAAATTGCGGATGGTTTTGTCGGCAAGCTCTTTTGCATCCTGCAGTATCTTGTAGGCTTCCTCATTTGCCTCGCGTAAAATCTTGTCTTTGCTCTTGTCTATGCGCTCATTTTTCTCTTCGAGCTGTTTCTTGAGCTTTTCAATCTCGGCCTTGTAGCTGTTGATTTCAAGCTGTTCCTTTTCGATAGTCTGTCGCTGTGACTCGAGGCTTGCAATCAGATCCTCAAAATCAAGGTCGTTATCATTAATTCTGCTTTTTGCATCCTCGATGATGTTTTCGTCCAGACCAAGCTTTGATGAGATTGCAAATGCGTTACTCTTTCCAGGAATACCGATTAACAGGCGGTAGGTAGGGCTTAAAGTCTCCACATTGAACTCACAGCAGGCATTTTCCACACCGTCTGTGGAAAGCGCATACACCTTCAGCTCGCTGTAGTGTGTGGTGGCCATGGTGATGGCACCATACTGGTGCAGTCTGTTTAAAATTGAGATGGCAAGTGCCGCACCCTCTGTCGGGTCGGTTCCCGAGCAGAGCTCATCGAACAGGCAAAGGCTTCTGTCGTCAGCTTTTTCAAGAATTTTTACGATATTGGTCATGTGAGACGAGAAGGTACTGAGACTTTGCTCAATACTCTGCTCATCGCCTATATCCGCAAAGACGTCCTCAAAGATGGCGAGCTTTGACCTGTCAGCCGCAGGAATGTGAAGACCTGCCTGACCCATGAGAGTCAAAAGTCCGACAGTCTTTAGTGAAACCGTTTTACCGCCGGTATTTGGTCCGGTGATGATGAGCTGCTTATATTCCTCGCCGAGCCGTACATCTATAGGGACCACCTTTTTAGCATCCAAAAGCGGATGACGGCCCTTTCTGATATTGATATGCCCCTCGGTGTTGAACTCCGGTGCCACACCGTTATATGATTTAGCCAAGTTTGCCTTTGCAAAAATGAAGTCAAGCTCTGAAAGAATCTCATAGTCCTGCTCCAAAGCAGCCGCATTCATGGCAACCTTGTCGCTGAGCGCTGCAAGGATTTTTTCAATCTCATCCTGCTCCTTTATGAAAAGCTCCTTGAGCTCATTATTCAAATTGACGACAGCCATCGGCTCGATAAAAAGGGTAGAGCCGGTAGATGACTGGTCGTGCATCATGCCGGGTACATTGCCCTTAGCCTCAGCCTTTACAGGCAGACAATATCTGCCGTCGCGCATGGTCACAACCGCATCCTGCAGATATGTCCTTGTTGTGCTGTTGTTCATGAGCTTGGTGAGCTGCGCATGGATTCTGTCATTCATGCCGCGTATGCTCTTTCTTATCTTAAAAAGCTCAGGACTCGCATCATCGGCAATCTCTTCCTCAGATAAAATGCACCTCTTAATCTCATCGCAGAGTGCAGAAACCGGTTCAATCCCTGCGAACAGACCGGAGAGTGAATCCTGTTTCTCATTATCCATGGCGCTTCTGCCATAAGCCTTCACGCGCTTTGCAACCTCCAAAAGACTGCAGATGCGAAGAAGCTCGGTCGTATTCAGTGCACCACCGATATCAAGCCTCTTTAGGGAAGCATGTACATTGTGTATGCCAACGAAGGACACTCCGCTGTCCTTATACAGGCGGCTTAGTGCATCGGCAGTGGTGGTCTGCAGATGTCTGATTTCGTATAAATCGGTGATAGGCTCAAGCGAAAGACACCTTTTCTTTGTCTCATCACATGCTGCGTAGCTGCTTAGCATGGTGAGGATTTTGTTATATTCCAATGTTTTGTAAACTTTTTTATTCATTTCTATATCCTTATATTTCGGTAGTTGAATATTAAATTCATATTTACTGTATAGCTTATCATATTATAGCTGAAAATCTTCAAAAAAACCATAATAAATATGTATTAAATGATAATTACAAGATGATAACATAAAGTTTAATACATAACGAACCAGTTTGTTAAACGAGCCAAAAAGTGAGGGCTTGCAGCAGTCCGGCGGGTACATGCCACAAGGGCGTACTCAAAAAATATGGTTGCAACGCAATATAATTCAGAATATAATGTAAGATAGTAACTA
>OMCD01001307.1_pt1 | contig 15464 bp, 9 predicted proteins | sample 1674171 | NCBI WGS metagenome assembly OMCD01 (sample SAMEA103958149, study PRJEB25191) | human gut metagenome | biome: human-associated habitat [ENVO:00009003]; feature: intestine environment [ENVO:2100002]; material: feces | place: Germany | collected 2013/2015
TAGGAAATTACTATGTAGACTATGGTGTAATGAAGACGAACTGTATGGTCGATGATAAATATTATGTGGATTACAATGGTGAAATTAAAAAGGGTTGGATAAATACAGGAAACTCTTTATACCCTAATTGGTATTATGCGGATCCATCTACAGGTTTACTCGCAAGAGATGAATGGAAATTTATTAATAACCAATGGTACTACTTTGATGAGAATAAGAACATGGTAAGTGGTTATCGTACAATTCAAGGAACTATGAATAGATTTGATGAAAATGGTGTTTGGCTAGGAACATTGAATCCTAATACTTGGGAGTTGATTGATAATAAAACACTTGGTAAATCATGGTATTACATTAATGAAAAAGGTAATTTCATGGGGGATTGTAAAGCTACAATCAATGGACAAACATATTATTTTGGATCATATTCTAGAGGTGGAGGATCTATAGATACGCAATGTTTAGTTACAAATAGATTATGGTATGATAGAGCAACGAAAGAATACCATTGGATCAATAAAGATGGAACTGGATTTGAAGATTATGATGGATGGCATAGATCTAATCAAGGTTGGTATGCTTATTTTGAAAATGGAAAAGCTGTTCAAGGCTATAAAACTATTGATGGTAAGTCGTATCTATTTAATGGTGGTTATATATATACGGGTGTTCTAAATTATGATGGAAAAGCATATGTATGTGATTCGCAACAAAATATTGTTTCTTACAATGAAGGTTGGAATTCATATGAGGGCCAATGGTACTATATTCGAAATGGTAAGGCATTGATGAATGTCATGGTTGATGGATATTATTTAGATGGCTTTTTGACAACGACAGGAAAAACTTGGCTGAATTCTGCACAGAATGTAGTGTTACTAAATAATGGTAAATTAGCTCAAAATGAATGGATCGAATATTATGGCGTTTGGTATTATGCTGACAATAATGGTCATGTTGTAAAGAATCAATGGGTTGGAGATTATTACTTGAATAATGAAGGTGTAATGGTTACAAATGACTGGATTGGAAACTATCATGTAGGTGCTGATGGAAAATGGGATGCTACTAGATAGTTAGCTTATAGTGAATTATGGACTTGGACAATGAGGAGTTGCTAAGTCTTTTTTTAAGTATGAAACTATCTACATTTACTGATGAAGTCCCTTTTCTTATACTAGTTAACATATGATAATGAATTTCATAAATTAAATATGAACATATTTCTTAAACTGTTGTAAGATAAAAATAGATTATAGGAAGTGAAATCATGAAGAGAAGATCAAGAATAGGAATCAGTTTATTAGCTTTGAGTATGATTTGTACTCAAACTGCATCATTAAATGTATATGCTAAAAATAATGTTGAACCTGTTCAACAATATAAATTATCTAGTCTAGAACAGGCTAAAAAGAATTTAGCTGATTTTGAAGCAAAATATGCCAAAGAACTAGCTCTTATAAATAAGGGGAGTCAAGGTTATTTTGAATCCATCGGATGTTCTGATGATGTCTTAGGTGTATTTACAGTTGATGACAGCTATCAAGGTGAAGTTGCTGGATATACTAATATGGGTAAATCTGGAGATGCGACTAGCTTAGAAAATATGAAAGCTTCAATTCCTTATTTGCGAGAATTTAATGGCATCCGCAAAAAGGAAGGGTTGCCAGAATTGAGTGTAAGTATGCTCATGATGGCAATTGCTCAAGTTAACGCAAACTATGCACAAATAGAAGGAAACCATTCTTCTGCATATGGAACAGGAGAAAATCTTGCATGGGGGTATGGGGATGCGAATACAGATGCAAGCCCATACAAAGGTTGGTATGATTATGAAAAGGAACAGTATGAAGCTGGAAATCATAAATTTTATGAGGTAGGTCACTACTTGAATATCGTAAATCAAGACGATACAATCACTGGGTTTGCATTACAAAAGGTGAATGGTGTTTACGCTCAGGAATTTGGTGAACATAATTCATTCACAAAGGATATAATCATGTCTTTAGATGAATTTGAACAATCATTTAATAGCTACTATAACAACTTGAAATCTATTGATTCTCAACATAAGGCTCTACAAAAGGCAGTAGAAGCACAGTCTGGCAAATGGATCCAATCCAATACGAAGTGGTGGTATAAACATGCAGATGGATCTTATACACGTAATGATTTTGAATATATAGATGGACATTGGTACTATTTTGATAAGAATGGCTATATGATTACAGGTTGGAAACAAGTAGAAACTGACTGGTATTACTTTACAGGTTCAGGTATCATGGCATCCAACCAATGGATGGGTAATTATTACTTTGAAGAAAGTGGAGCTATGGCAACCAATAAATGGATTGGCAAATATTATGTAGGAGCAGATGGATTGTATCGACCTGCAAAATGGATCCAACAAAACAATCGCTGGTGGTATAGACATCAGGATGGAAGTTATACTAAGAATAATTTTGAATATATAGATGGACATTGGTACTACTTTGATTCAAATGGCTATATGATTACAGGCTGGAAACAAGTAAAGAATGTGTGGTATTACTTTACAGGTTCAGGTATCATGGCATCCAACCAATGGATAGGGAACTATTATTTTGAAGCAAGTGGAGCTATGGCTACAAACAAATGGATTGGCAACTATCATGTAGGTGCGGATGGAAAATGGGATAAGACAAGATAAGGGATTGTGTATGATCCCTTTTCTTATATGCAATTTATGGTGTAGAATATAACTGTAGTTTTTAAAATTTATCGGAGGTATCTTATTTTGTATATGAATATTTCTTTAATTTTATAACAAATACAATACTTAATAAAAGGAAATGATTTCTGTATCTTTCAATATGTGACAAAAATGGATATTGGATCCATTCGAGAAAGGATATTTATGATTAAGAAAACGGTAATGATTTTGGCTGCTGCAAGTATGGCAGCACAGTCTATGGGATTAACGGTATTAGCTCAAGAAATTCAGAATTCTAATGTGAGTTTGGTTGAAGTTGAAAAAACACAGAAAGAGATTTTAGAAGAGCAGATTTTGACAGCGCAAAAAGAAGTGGACAAGGCGCAATTGGAATTTGATTCTCAACAAAAGTCTTTGGATGAGGCAAGTAAGGATTTAGATGCAAAGAAAAAGAATCTAGAAAATGTGAATGTTTCTTTCAATACGACATCTAATACTACAAATGTATATCTTACAAATGCATTCGTACAAAACCAGAATGAGATAGATGCGGCAAAAAAAGAATTGGAAGCTTTAGAAGCAGAAAAAAAGCGTTTGGAAAAAGAGTCGAGTGATGCGAAAGCGCAAAGTTCACAATTGAAAGAGGATTATAAAAAAGCCGAATCGGAATATAATAATTTACTTTCACAAGGAACGATTGAAGAATTAACGAACAAACTAAATAGTCAACAAAAGATTTATGATGAGGTACGTACAAACTACGACATGGCTAAAGCAGACTATGTAGAGGTAGAGGCTAAATATAATGAAGAAGTATCCAAGGTGAATGCGTATAGTCAAAAAATTGCGGATGCACAAACTCAATTGAGTCAATTCGAAACTTTAAAAGCGAATTATTTAGAAAGTATGAATACAGCGAATGATTCCATGAATCAGCTTCAGCTGGCATATGATGCGGCAACGGATGAAAAGTTAAAGGCAGAACTGAGTGCTCGTCTAGAAACAGAAAAGGCAAGTCTAGAAGCTTATCGTCAAGAATGGCTACAGGTCAGTGATGATATTGTAGAAATCAATGGGCAGATTGATTCGGATCGTTATTATGTTGAAAATAGTAAGTCTTCTTTAGCTGAATTAGAAGAAGATTATAATGCGGCTAAAGCCATTCTAGATGGATATGAAAAGCAGTTAAAAGAAGCTGAAAATACAATAGCGAATCAAAAACAAGTGATTGATGATGCCAGTGCTGAAGTCTTGGCTGCCAAACAAAATTTGGATGAAAAGAAAAAACAGTTGGAATTGTATGCTTCAAAAGAATCGGATTTAGCACAACTTGTTGAATTTACAAGAGATACGTATGAAGCGATAAAGGAACAGGTCAATAAAGGTAGTTTGGGTTTTTATGAAAGTATTGGGGATACACAAGCTGTAGATGTTATTAAAGAAGGGATTGCCTTAGGTACAACAACGCTTGGCGATATGGGCGATGCCACTTTCTTATATAATATGAAAGTTTGTATGCCACTACTTCAAGAATGCAATCGTTTGCGCGTATTAAATGGGTTGCCCGAATTAAAGACGAGTGGTTTGATGATGGCCATTGCTCAAGTCAGCAATAACCAATCGTACTTTACGCGAGGCGATTCATTTCCAGAAATAGCTAATGTTTATCATCTGTCAGAATCTTTATGTGGTGGATTTAGCTGGGATATTGGTTCTCAAGACTTTACAGAAGATGTTGGACGTGGACCTTTTGAGGCGTGGTATAACTTAGATAAAGAATATATGGATGCATTTTATGAGGAACATTCGGAAGAAAAAGATAAAGAGATCAGTGATACGTTGACGCGTTATCCGGAAATCTATAAGAATGTAAGTAATTATGCAGCTCTTTTAAATCCAGATTATAAAAATACATCGATTTCTTTTGTTCCTTTAAAAAAATGTGAATTGGATTTCCCACTTGGTCAGTTTGTTTGGGATAATTGTAGAAATACGGATTATTTTGATTTTGGAGGCGGTATTTTATCGGCAACGCAAGAAGGCAAAATGTATGATAATCGTATTGGACAAATGAGTGTTAGTGAATTTGTGGCATTATTCAATGAATATTATGACAATATCTATAAAGAATTAGAAACGACAAAAAAGGCATATGAATCTGCATTAGAACAAGCATTACAATATGAAGATCCTTCTGTATCCGATATATATTTGGCTTATCAAAAGACTTTACAAACGCTTCAAGAAAAAGAACAGGCAAAAGATGCATTGTTGGATAAAACTGTTCAGTCTTATTTAGATACATATCATGTTCCAGATGATATTCTCCACGCACAATTTGATGTGGAATCTGCACAAGAACTACTTTCGGAAATGACCGCATCTGTGGAACATGTGAAAGATAGAATAGAAACACAAGAAAAGAAACTTGTTCAAAAAAAACAGGAATATAATGAATATAAAGAGACGTATGAAAAAAGAAAAAAAGATGTGGATGCTTTAGAAAAGAGTTTGAAGTTATCTTCTCTTTCTGTAGCTGGATTAAAGAAGCGTTTAGAAGAACAAAATAGGTTGTATACATATTATAAAAATGAATATGATACAACATGTGCTTCCATTGAAAATACAAGTAAACAACTCGGTACTTTTCAGTTAGAAAAGACAAAAAGTGAAGAAAAGGTAAAAGAATATTCGGCTCAGCTGCCTTCTTTAAAAGAAAAGATGGATCAGACAAAAGCTTTGTATGATGTAGAAAAGGATAAGTATCAGTCTTTAAAAACAAAAAGAGATCGTATTGTATCTGTAAAAAATACTTTAGATGAAAATAAACAACAACAAGTTATAATAACCAATACAATTCGTACAAATGCCAATCTTTTAGTTGAAAATCAAACAAAAACAGAAGAGATTCAAATAAATCAGCCGATTCTAGAAAAAGAATCTTTACGACTTGAAACAGTTTCTAGCTTGTATCTAGCAATCTTACAAGATAAAGAAGAAAATAATACAGTTTCTTTAAGCCAAGAAGAGATGCAGTTGTTTGATGCACTTCGAAAGGCTAAAAAGGCAGTAAAAGAAGCCAATCAATCATTACAACAAGCACAATCTTTCTATAATACAAAGAAAGATGCGTATAATGCTTCTAATAAAAAATTAGAGGATGCCAAATCTGCATTGGCTATAGCACAGCTTGAATTGAATAAATATCTTATAACACAAAAGGGACCAGGATGGCATAGAATAGATAATGACTGGTATTATGTTAATGCATCCAATGAAATTGTAAAAGATCAATGGGTGAATAATTACTATTTTGAAGATGATGGCAAGATGGCTACTAGTAAATGGATTGGCAACTATTATGTAGATAGTAATGGTCGTTATACACCGGATCAATGGGTTTTGAACAATGGTAAATATTGGTATCGTCATCATGATGGTTCTTATACAAAGAATGATTTTGAAGTGATTCAAGGACAAACTTACTATTTTGATTCAAATGGCTATATGGTCAATGGCTGGAATCAAGTAGGCACTGACTGGTATTACTTTAATAAAGCGGGTCATATGATTAAGAATCAATGGATTGACAACTATTATTTTGAAGCAGATGGCAAGATGGCAACCAATAAATGGATTGGCAACTATTATGTAGATAGTAATGGTTTATATACTCCAGACAAATGGGTTTTGACCAATGGCAAGTACTGGTATCGCCATCAGGATGGAAGTTATACTAAGAATGATTTTGAAGTGATTCAAGGACAAACGTACTACTTTGATTCAAATGGCTATATGGTAACGGGCGTGATGAAAATCAATGGTTCGACGTATTGTTTTAAAAATTCAGGTGTCATGGCAAAAAATGAATGGGTGAATGATCACTATTATGAAGCCGATGGTAAGATGGCTACCAATAAATGGATTGGACAACATTATGTAGATGAAGAAGGTCAATGGGTTTTAAGTGCAGGACAAGATCTATAGTAAAGTAGAAGTGGAATGCATAAAATAGACATCGGGGCAAAGATTGGCAACGATCATGTCAATGCGTATGGAAAGATGGATACCTATAGAATATTTTCTATAGGTATTTTTTTTGTTGCATTCTAGGTTTGATTCGTCTATAATGTTCACATAACAGAAAAGAGACGATTATATGAACGTTATAGATAAACGAGTTTTAAAGAAAATAAATCAGTATGGAAAGATAAGTCAAAGACAATTATCTGACGTTTGTGGCTTTTCATTGGGTAAAGTAAACCAGTCAATTCAGTTTCTTCAGAAAGAAGAATATATTGATGAAGAATGGAATTTAACAGAGAAGAGTACAAAATTAATTGATTTATATAAACCTAAAAAGGCAATCATATTAGCTGCTGGTTTAGGAATGCGAATGGTTCCTATTAATACGGAGGTGCCAAAGGCTTTATTAACAGTAAAAGGTGAGACATTAATTGAACGATTGATTCATCAGCTTCATGAAGTTAATGTGTATGACATTACAGTTGTAGTTGGTTTTATGAAAGAAGAATTTGAATTCTTAATTGATGAATATAATGTGAAATTAGTTTGTAACATGGATTATGCGAAAAAGAATAATTTGCATTCTTTGGCAAAAGTTGGTTCAGATTTAATTAACACTTATATTATTCCTTGTGATATTTGGTGTGAAACCAATCCTTTTAACGCATGTGAATTATATTCTTGGTATATGATTAAGAATCAGGAAACAGATAACACTTCGGTTCGTTTAAATAAAAAGTATGAACTAGTTAAGACAAAGCTAAACGAAGTGGGGGATACAATGATTGGTATTTCTTACATATCTTTAGATGATGCTGGATTTATTGCCAAACGAATCTATAGTATGTCTTCACAAAGAGAGTATGAACATTGTTTCTGGGAAGATGTTTTATATGTAAAGGATAAGATGATTGTTTCTCCATATGTCTTTAATGATGCGTATGAAATTAATACGTATGAACAATTAAGAGATTTGGATGGGGATAATGAAATTTTAAATTCAGATTTAATGAATATTATTAAAGATACAATTGGGTGTGATATTTCAAAAATCATGAATATTCAACCATTAAAAAAAGGAATGACAAATCGTTCTTTTAGTTTTGAAGTGGATTCAAAACGATATATTATGCGTGTTCCTGGTGAGGGAACAGAGAAGTTAATCAATCGTAAACATGAATATGATGTGTATCAAGCTATTAAAGATGAAAATATTTGTGATCCTGTAATCTATATGAATCCAGAAAATGGATATAAGATTACGGAATATATTCATGATGCGCATGCATGTGATTCAACCGATTTTAGTGATGTTTTGAAATGTATGAAAAAACTTCATGCGTTCCATGATAAAAAATTAAAAGTAAATCATACATTCGAAGTGTTTGAAGAATTAGAGAAGTATGAGTCATATTGGCAAGGTACGCCAAGTATTTATCGAGATTATAAAGCCACAAAAGCTCATATTTATGAATTAAAAGAATTTGTGGATGCACAACCAAAAGAATGGGGTCTATCTCATATTGATTCTGTGCCTGACAATTTCTTGTTCTCTGATGATGAACTGTATTTAATTGATTGGGAATATGCCGGTATGCAAGATCAGCATATTGATATTGCGATGTTTGCGATTTATTCACTATACGATAGGGAAGATGTAGAAAAATTAATTGATGCATATTTTGATGGTCAATGTAAGGATTTAGTTCGCATTAAGATTTATGCTTATATTGCGATTTGTGGTTTGTTGTGGAGTAACTGGTGTGAGTACAAGCGAAATCTAGGCGTTGAGTTTGGAGAATATTCATTAAAACAATATCGTTATGCCAAAGAGTATTATCGTATTGTAAAAGAAGAGCTAGAAGAAAGAGGAATAAGTTTATGTACAAAGTAGAAAGAGCAATTATTATGGCGGCTGGATTTGGTTCTCGAATGAGTCCATTAACTTTAGAAACGCCAAAGCCATTAGTCAAAGTAAATGGTACGCGAATGATTGATACAGTGATTCATGGTTTACATGAGAATGGAATTTATGAAATCTATGTGGTTGCAGGGTATTTAAAAGAACAGTTCTATGACTTAGAAAAGGAATATTCGGGGTTAAAGGTTATTGAAAATCCATATTTTGATACATGCAATAACATTTCTTCTTTGTATGTCGCAAGAGAACATTTGAATAACACAATTATATTAGATGGGGATCAAATGATTTTTAATACCGATATCTTGAAACCAGAGTTTGAGCGTTCGGGATATAATAGTGTTTATGTTGAAAATGGTACGGATGAATGGCTTCAACAAGTAGAGAATGGTATTGTGACTTCTTGTAGTCGTACGGGAGGTCAAAAAGGGTGGCAGCTTTATAGTATTTCTAGATGGAATACGGAAGATGGCCAACAATTAAAAAGGGATTTGGAAGAAGAATTTGAGGTGAAACAAAATCGACAAATCTATTGGGATGATGTAGCAATGTTCTGTCATCCAGATCACTACCAATTGGGTGTTATGCCCATGAAGGCAAATGATGTTGTAGAAATTGATGGATTGGATGAATTAGTTCAGATTGATCCTTCATATAGTAAGTATTTGAAAGGAGTTCAAAATGAAAAATAAAATCGATTGGATGATTACATTATTACCATTATGTATTATTGTTGCGTTGTGTGTTGTATTCTTTATTGCTCCAGAACAGTCGAATGTTGTATTAAGTCAAATTCGATTCTTCTTTGGAGATACATTTGGAAGTTACTATTTAGTTATTGGACTAGGCATTTTTATTCTATCCATCTATATTGCCTTTTCTAAATATGGAGATATTGTTTTAGGAAATAAAGGCGAAAAGCCAAAATATTCATTCTTTGCCTGGGGATCTATGATGTTTACTTGTGGTTTGGCTGCAGACATTCTTTTCTATTCATTTTCTGAATGGGTGATGTATGCATCAGATCCACATATTAAAGAAATGGGTTCAGTTCAAGAATGGGCTGGGGTATACCCATTATTTCACTGGAGTTTGATTCCTTGGAGTTTTTATTTAGTATTAGCCGTAGCCTTTGGATTTATGCTTCATGTTCGTAAAAGAAATCGTCAAAAGTATTCTGAGGCATGTCGACCAATTCTTGGAAAATATACGGACAAATGGCCTGGAAGAATCATTGACTTATTAGCCGTATTTGCACTTCTTGCAGGAACTGCCACAACATTTAGTGTTGCGACACCATTAATGGCAACAATTATTCAAGATCTATTCCATTTAACAATTAGTCGTACAGCTATCAATATTGTAATTTTAATCATTACTTGTATTGTATATACATATTCATTATTACATGGATTTAAAGGAATTAGTCGTTTGGCAAACCTATGTATCTATCTTTTCTTTGGACTATTAGCCTTTGTCTTATTATTCGGTGGACAGACTCGTTACATTATTGAATCTGGATTGACTTCTTTGGGTACAATGGTTGAAAACTTCATTGGATTATGTACGTTTACAGATCCATTACGTTCAACAAACTTCCCACAAAACTGGACAATTTACTATTGGGCATATTGGATGGTATGGTGTGTTGCTGCTCCATTCTTTATTGGAAGTATTTCTAGAGGAAGAACCGTAAGACAAACGATTTTAGGTGGATATGTATTTGGTGTTGGTTCTACTTTAATTAGTTTCATTGTATTGGGTAACTATTCAATGGGACTACAAATGCATGGTATAGCCGATTTTATGGCGCAATATGCACAAAATGGTGACTTATACGGCATGATTGTCAATATTATTAAAACATTACCTTGTGCGCCAGTCGTTATGGTTGTAGTTTTACTTACAATGATTGCCTTCTATGCCACTTCATTTGATTCTATCGCATTAACCGCATCTTGCTATTGCTATCACGAATTAGAAGAAGATGCGCAACCAAGTTGGATCATTCAATTAATGTGGTGTATCTTATTAATTCTACTTCCAATCGCGTTGTTGTTTGCACAAAGCTCTATGAACAATCTTCAAAGTGTAAGTATTATTGCAGCCTTCCCGATTGGTATAGTTATTGTAATGATTGCACTAAGTTTCTTGAAGGATGCAAAACCAAAAGAATAATTTATTTGATCATTGATTCATCTCAATGGTCTTTTTTTATAAGCGTGAATATTTTTTTGGATTTTGCAGTAACAAATAATCACAAAAAAATGAAATTAATTGTAATCAACCCAATTTATAGGTGTAGTATAAGGATAGTGGAAACTTAATTCAAATAGGATTTTTAGGAGGGATAGAAATGAACAAAAAAGATTTAAGTGCAGTGCTTTTAGCTTCGGTTCTTGGAAGTGCTGCTTTTGTTGTTCCAGTATTGGCAGAAGAAATAACTATAGATCCTCAAGAACAAACAGTAGAAACTACGAGTGTGGATGATGCAAGTACTATTTCAGATGAAGAAGATCAAGTTGTTAAAAATTATTATTTTGATAATAATGGTCATATGGTAACCAATACATGGATTGATAATCACTATGTTGCTGAAGATGGAATGTATCATCCAGCTGAATGGGTACAATCCAATGGTAAATGGTGGTACAAACATTCAGATGGTTCTTATACTCAAAATAGCTTTGAAGAGATTGATGGACATTGGTATTACTTTGATGAAAATGGCTATATGGTAATAGGATGGAAAAAAGTAAATAATACTTGGTACTATTTCTATGGTTCCGGAATTATGGCTTCAAACGCTTGGGTAGGAGACTATTATCTTGAAGCAAGCGGTGCTATGGCCACAAATAAATGGATAGGCAACTATTATGTGGGCTCTGATGGTAAATGGGTTAGATAAACCGGATATGCCTTTAAACTAAAGATAGAAAAACAAGCATCATATAAAGAACTGTGTATGAGATGCTTGTTTTTTTTAGTGGTTTGTTTAATGCTAAGTCAATCTAAGTAATATTTATATGTTTAGTCTTAGAATATGTTTTAAATTATATACCATTATTTATAACTAGATAAAAAATATTGACATAGTTAATAACTGCTTTTACACTAAATATAAAGGAATATGTATATTTTTATATAATTAATTATAGAAGATATTTTTATATAAAAATATAATTAAATGGTAATTTTACGAAAATAGGACTAAAATTTTTTGCTTTTTTGGTTTCTGCAATGCTGTTAATTTGCAGTATCCAAGTGATTCATGCTGAAGATAGTATGTATTCACATAGTGATAGTGCAACATCTGGTGATGTAACTTTAAAAGTTGAATGGAATGATCCGATTTTAGGCCAACCTACTACATTTCATGTGTCAGCAACTGGTGGTAGTGGTGTTTATAAGTTTAATATGGAAGCGCCTAGTTATACAAACCCAGATGTAACGGCATATGAAAGTGTTGCTGATCTAAGTCGTGGAGAATGGACTAAGTATTCAGATGAGTGTACTTCACAAGACTATACATTTACAATGATGGCTTCAGGTACATATAATTTTCGCTTTCATGTAATGGACATAAAAGCTGGAGTAACATATCTACGAACAAATACTTATATTCAGGTTTCAAGTTCAGATTATCCGAGTGTAAATTCACTTATTCAATCAGCAGTTACTCAATGTAATAATGAGACAGATGGTTCAGATTATCAGAAAGCATTATGGCTTCATGACTGGTTGTTGAACCAGCTTGAGTATGATAATTTGTTAAAATGGTCAAGTGCTGAAAGTGCTTTAACTAGGGGCTTAGGAACTTGTCAAGCTTATGAGAGAGCCTATGCGTAATTATTGAGCGTAGCAGGTATTGAAAATGTTGAAACTAGAGATACGTATGATGGACATACTTGGAATGCCATGAAACTAGATGGTGAATGGTATCAAGTTGACTGTACGTGGGATGATTCCAATGACAATTGGTATAATTTTGATCAGAGACATTTATACTTTGGATTAACAGATGAATTAATGGCTGTAGCGCATCCAGGATATTCAAATATTTATACTGTAAATGGTTATAGTACCCGTTCTACGACTCTTAAAAATAATTATTTTGTAAAGAGTGGTGAAGCACAACAGTGGGTTGAATCGTACAGAGAAAGAATTCAAAATGGTTTGAATTCGAAACAAACTCAATTTTCTATTCAAGCAGATAATTCTATATATCCACGAAGTATTTATAAGATTCAGAACGGAATCATTGCGTATGTTATGAATCAAAATGCATGGTATGTGAATGGTAAAAAGATTAATTTGATTGCCAACGTGAATGATAACAAGTTTGATTTCAACGTAACCTATCCAATAGAATGTACAGAACACGATTGGGATGAAGGTAAAGTTACAACTGAACCAACATGTACTAAAGAAGGTATTAAAACGTATACTTGTAAGAATTGTGCAACTACTAAGACAGAAACAATCAAAGCTTTAGGACACAATTATTTAAGTGATTGGACAATTGATAAAGCAGCTACTTGTACACAAGAAGGAAGTAAGTCTCATCATTGTACAAGATGCGATGATAAGAAGGATGTTACTAGAATTGAAACATTAAATCATTCATGGGAATTAACTTCTACAATTAAATCAACTAAGGATAAAGAGGGTAAAAATATCTATACGTGTAGTTTATGTAATGAAAAGAGAGAAGAAGTAATTGCGAAACTTATAGGAAAATGGATCACAAACAATAATGGTAAATGGTTTGGTTATCCGGATGGCACATATGAGAATACTGGATTTAAGAAAATCAACGAGGATACATATTATTTCCAAAGTAATGGTTATGTGAAAACGGGTTGGTTATTAGATAATGGTGTTTGGTATTATTTTAATAAAGATGGAATTATGCAAACTGGTTGGAGTGGTCCAGGAAGACAATATTATTTTGATGATGCTGGAAAGATGTTAGAAAATCAGTTTACTCCTGATGGATACTATGTCGGATCTAGTGGAGCTTATGTAAAAAATGGTTGGGTTTTGAATAATGGAAAGTATTATTACATGAATTCTGCTGGAAAAATGATTAAGCGTTCATGGGTTGGTTCATACTATTTAGGTTCAGATGGAGTTATGGTTACGAATAAATGGGTTCAATGGAATGAAAAATATTATTATTTGGATTCTCAGGGTGTTTATGTAAAAAATAAATGGATTGGTTCGTATTATCTTGATGCAAATGGTGCTATGGTAACAAATAGTTGGGTAGGTAACTATTGGTGTGGAAGTGATGGTCAATATGTAAAATCATCTTGGGTGGACAATAATCGATATTATGTAAATAATAAGGGATTGTATGTTGCAGGATCTTGGCAAAAGGATAGTATAGGATGGTATTATCGTGTAGGAAATGACTATGCTAAAAACATTATTTTGAACATTAATGGTTCAGCTTATAAGTTTGATAGTAGTGGATATTGGATTTCATAATTTTGAATAAAAAGGCCATAAATAAAGACATTTTAAAAGAATATTCTTTTTGAGTATTCTTTGTTTTAACTCCTTTTTATTGTAAAAATGTAATTTGATAATGAAAATATATGTTTATGGGTGTAAAATTAAGTCATAAAATATTTCGTGTAAAGGGTTACATTTATGGAATATACAATCGTGGAGGGAAAAAGGATGAATAAGAAGGATTTAAAGGCTGTATTATTAGCTTCTGCTCTTGGTGGTGCTGCTTTTGTAGCTCCTGTTATGGCAGAAGAGAATTCACAGGATCCAGTGGATGTGAATGATCAAACAACACAAACAGTACCTGCAGATGAAAGTACAGTAAATGAGCAAACAACGAATACTGAATCTGCAGAAACAAACACAGTCAAAGATGGCTGGAGTGATGATGGTTACTATTATGAAAATGGAGTAATTGTAAAATCTCAATTTAAGGTGATTGATGGTAAAACTTACTATTTTCAAGATGATGGTTCATTATGTCGTGATGGGATTTATTCTATAATATCAGATTATAGTCCAAGACAATATTATTTTGATGCGAATGGTGTTATGCAGACAAACTTCGAGTATAACAAGAAATATTTTGGTGCGGATGGAAAAGCTGTCCTAGATACATGGGTAGAGTTTGATGGTAAATGGAGATATTATAATGGACTTGGAGACTATTATGTTGGATATTTTTGGCGCATTAATGATGAAAAATATGCTTTTGACAATGATGGTTATGCATTGACTGGCTGGCAAGAACTTTATGAAAGTTGGTATTATTTATCAAATCAAGGTAAGATTTTTACTAATCAATGGGTTGATGGAGACATGTACTATGTAGATTCTGATGGTAGAATGGTAACAAATAAGTGGATTGACAATGCTAGTTATGTAGGTTCTGATGGCAAAAAGACTGTGAATAGTTGGGATGATTCGGATGATTTAGGTCTTAGATATAAACTTGGCGATGGTGATGTGTATGCCAATGATGTCATGGTTTTGATTGATGGGAAACTATATTATTTTGATTCGGAAGAATATTTGGTTGTATCAAGCAATTTTGTTTATAAAGATGTAGCGTATACGGCAGATGAGAATGGTGTTGCCACATTATTGTGTGGGCCGGATGAATCAAAATGGTTTCAAATTGGTAATGGTTGGTATTATGCAAAAAACGGTGAAGTTTTAATGAATGCACTTGAAAATATTGATGGAAAATATTATGCATTTGGTAGTTATGGAAGAAATGTTCGTTCTGATACATTTTGGCTTAACTAGCAATTTGGTGACTTTGCTATAATTCTGTGTTTTATCACT
>OMCD01001318.1_pt1 | contig 15387 bp, 15 predicted proteins | sample 1674171 | NCBI WGS metagenome assembly OMCD01 (sample SAMEA103958149, study PRJEB25191) | human gut metagenome | biome: human-associated habitat [ENVO:00009003]; feature: intestine environment [ENVO:2100002]; material: feces | place: Germany | collected 2013/2015
GTGCCGGGCTGCATCCGCTTGCCGGGCTTTGCCAGGCACTCCCACTGATCTCCCTTGACCTGCCGCAGAAGCAGCAGCTCACACACAGCACCGGTGGGCTGTTTAACACCCACGATGCGGGCGGGCAGCACCTTGGAGTTGTTGACCACCAGCAGGTCACCCGGTTCAAGATATTCCGGCAGATCGCGGAAAATCCGGTGCTGGATGCTGTCGTCCTTCTGGCTCAGAACCATGAGCCGGGCCGAGTCTCTTGGATCTGCAGGCTCCTGTGCAATGAGTTCTTTGGGTAAATCGTACCAAAAATCTTTTTTTAACATGCTTTGCATTTGCCTTTCCGATGATTGACACGAGTGCCGTGTCAATGTTATCATAAAATCTGTATAAACAGTATCTATTATATTGCAAGGTCGGCTGGTTTGCAAGCCGTGTTCGATGTAAATTTGCTTTTATTGAAAGGAAAGGTGCTGGAAATGGAAAAAAAGTATAAAGTTGGTATCGTTGGTGCAACGGGTATGGTGGGGCAGCGTTTTGTGACCCTGCTTGAGAATCATCCCTGGTTCAAGCTGACCACGCTGGCCGCATCCGGCCGCAGCGCAGGCAAGACCTATGAGGAGGCCGTTGGCAGCCGCTGGGCAATGACCACTCCAATGCCCGAGAGCGTCAAGAAGATGGTCGTGCTGGATGCCGCCAAGGTGGAAGAGGTCGCTTCTCAGGTCGATTTCATCTTCTGCGCAGTCAATATGCCCAAGGCCGAGATCAAGGCACTGGAAGAGGCTTACGCAAAGGCCGAGTGCCCTGTGGTCTCCAACAACAGTGCAAACCGCTTTACCCCGGATGTTCCCATGGTCGTGCCTGAGATCAACGCGGACCACATTGAGATCATCCCTGCCCAGCGCAAGCGTTTGGGCACCAAGCGCGGCTTCATCGCGGTCAAGTCCAACTGCAGCCTGCAAAGCTATGTGCCTGCCCTGCATCCTCTGATGAAGGAGTTTGGTGTCAACAAGGCTCTGGTCTGCACCTATCAGGCCATTTCCGGTGCAGGCAAGACCTTTGACCGGATGCCCGAGATCGTAGATAACGTCATCCCCTACATCGGCGGTGAGGAAGAGAAGAGCGAGCGCGAGCCGCTGAAGCTGTGGGGCCACATCGAGGGCGATCAGATCGTCAACGCCGAGAAGCCCACGATCACTGCGCAGTGCTTCCGTGTCCCCGTTTCTGACGGCCACACCGCTGCCGTGTTTGTAAGCTTTGACAAAAAGCCCACCCAGGAGCAGATGCTCGAGGCCTGGGCTAACTTCCGCGGCCCTGCACAGGAGCTGAACCTGCCCAGCGCACCCAAGCAGTTCCTGCACTACTTCACTGAGCCCGATCGTCCTCAGCCCAAGCTGGACCGCAACACAGAGAACGGCATGGCTGTCTGCATCGGCCGCCTGCGCGAAGACACCCTGTTTGACTACAAGTTCGCCTGCATGAGCCACAACACCCTGCGCGGCGCCGCCGGCGGTGCTGTGCTGCTGGCTGAGCTGCTGGCTGCAAAGGGCTATTTTGATTGAACAACACGTTCCTGACGGAGCGTACAAAGGAGTTTTATACTATGAAAAATCCTGTCTTTACCGGCGCGGCGGTGGCAATCATCACCCCCATGTACGAAGATGGCAGCATCAACTTTGATGAGCTGGGCCGCATCATTGAAGATCAGATCGCACGGGGCACCGATGCTATTGTGATCTGCGGCACTACCGGCGAATGCTCTACCATGACCGATGAGGAGCAGTTGGCCGCCATCAAGTTTACGGTCGAGACGGTCAATCACCGGGTGCCTGTTATTGCGGGTGCTGGTTCCAATGATACCGATCACGGCTGTGCACTGGCAGCAAAGTCTGCTGCCTGCGGTGCCGATGCCCTGCTGCTTGTGACCCCCTATTACAACAAGACCACGCAGGCAGGTCTGGTGGCCCACTTTACCGCTATGGCCGAGGCGGGCGGCATCCCTGTTATCCTGTATAATGTACCTTCCCGTACCGGTCTGAACATCACCCCCGAGACAGCGCTGGAGCTGAGCCGGAATCCGCTTATCAACGGCATCAAGGAGGCCTCGGGCAACATCTCTCAGGTGGCCAAGATCGCTCAGCTGTGCGGTGACGAGCTGAACATCTACTCTGGCAACGATGATCAGGTGGTCCCCCTGCTGTCTCTGGGTGGCAAGGGTGTCATCAGTGTGGTCTCCAATGTCAAGCCTGAGCTGGTGCACAACTGCTGCAAGGCATGGTTTGAGGGCGACACCAAAACTGCCTGCAAGCTGCAGCTGGAGATCCTGCCCTTGGCGGATGCACTCTTCTGCGAAGTAAATCCCATCCCTGTCAAGTACGCCATGAATGTGCTGGGCTGGGAGGCCGGTTCCTGCCGTCTGCCGCTGGTCGAGCCCAGTGATGCCCACAAGGAGAAGATCGAGCAGGCACTGGCTGCCGAAGGTCTGATTCAGGAATAAACGAAACAACGCACAATGCCCGGTGGAATTGGTTCCTCCCGGGCATTTGCCGTTACAACAGAAAACGAGGAAACAAAAATGACAGATATTATCATTCAGGGCATTGGCGGCCGGATGGGCCACGCCCTCTGCGAGATGATTGCAAACCGGAGTGACTGCCGCGTGGTCGCCGGGATCGACCAGCAGGACGGTGAGCAGAACGGCATCCCCGTATACGACAGTCTGGATAAGCTGGACGGCAAGGGCGATGTCATCATTGATTTCAGCGCTCCTGCTGCTGTGGAAAAGGCACTGACCTATTGCGAAGCACACAAGATGCCCATCGTGGTCTGCACCACTGGCCTTTCCGAAGAGCTGCAGCTGAAGGTGGTGCAGCTGTCCCGCATTGTGCCCGTGTTCAAGAGCGCCAACATGTCCATCGGCATCAACCTGCTGTCGGAGCTGTGCAAGCGTGCATCGGCCATTCTGGGTGCAGACTATGATGTGGAGATCGTGGAGCAGCACCACCACAACAAGCTGGATGCCCCCAGCGGCACTGCCCTGATGCTGGCCGATGCCATCAATGAAGAGAATAACGGCGCATATCATTATGTTTACGACCGTTCCTCTGTACGCCAGAAGCGCGACCCCAAGGAGATCGGCATCAGCTCCGTGCGCGGAGGCAGCATCGTGGGCGACCACGAGGTGCTGTTCTGCGGTCCGGACGAGGTCATCACCCTCAAGCATACTGCATATTCCCGCAGTGTTTTTGCAAATGGCGCAATAAATGCTGCTGTCTATCTTGCAAAAAAGGAGCCGGGCCTGTACAATATGGGTAACATGATCGCAGAGCTGTAAGATCTCTGCGTCTTCCACCATTTTGAGCGGCAGGAGGGCTGACGAAATGGAACAGGCAAGACACGCGGCATCCACGAAACGACATGCGCGGCACGAACTGCAGAACCGGCGAAAACGAAAACCCGTTTTTCTGAGGATGATGGGAGTGCTGCTGGTGACTGGTGCGGCATTGGCCTGCTTTGGCTTCTGGCGCTTCCAGACTCCTGGCATCGTGCTTGGCCCCTTTGAGGACGAGCCTTCGACCGCTGAAAGCGTTCCCCCGCCCGAACCGGAACCGCAGCCTGTTACAACCACACTGCGTTTTTCGGCCACCGGGGACAATCTGATCCATGCTCCCATCTACAAACAGGCAGCCCGCCGGGCAGCGGAAGGCCAGCAATATGATTTTGACTACTGCTACGAGCACCTGCTGGATTTTTATGCTGCGCAAGATGTAAACTGGATCAACCAGGAAACGCTCTGCAGCAAGGAACTAGAGCCTTCCACCTATCCCTGCTTTTCTACCCCCGGTGAATGCGCAGAGGCTCTTTACCGGGCAGGCATCCGGGTGTTCAGTCTTTCCAACAACCACACCTACGATAAAGGTACCAAAGGTATCGCAGCAACGCTGCGGTTCTGGGACGAGATGCCGGAAGATGTGGTCACGACCGGCCTGTGGTACGGAGAGAGCGATTATGGCACCATCCCCCTGCAGACGGTGAACGGTGTGACGATCGCCTACCTCTCCTACACCGACCACACCAATGGCATCCCACAGAGCAATGCAATGACAGCCAATGTCATCTACACCGGCCAGCGGGATGTGATGGAACAGCAGGTGCGCAGGGCGCGTGAGCTGGCCGATTTTGTGGTGGTGGGAGTTCACTGGGGCGTGGAGGACAGTCACAAAATCACCCAGACCCAGCGGGATCTCGCCCAGCAGCTTTCCGACTGGGGTGCGGATGTTATTCTGGGCACGCACCCTCATGTGGTGCAGGATGCCGAGTGGAAAACCTCTGTGGATGGCCGCCAGACCTTTGTAGCCTATTCCCTGGGAAATTTCCTCAGCACCCAGAGCAAACCGGATCAGCTTATCGGTGCCATCCTGACACTGGAGCTGAACAAGACGACGGACCCGGATGGCAGCGTTCACTGCGCTGTCGCTTCCCCGCAATTACATCCCACCGTGACCCACTATGATGCCGGTAAATCCAACGTCCGCACCTACCTCTTCCGGGATTACACGTCGGAGCTGGCGCAGGCGCACGGTGTCCGGGCCGCCTACCCCAGCTTTGGGATAGAGTACATTCAGAACGTATTACAGACCAACATCAACAGCGCGTTTTTGGCGCTCGCCTGAATTTGCAGCCCTTTGGGGCAGATTGGAGTGTTCATTATGTATGGTGTTTCCAAAATCAACATTGAGCCCAGCCTGATGATGATCAGTGTGCAGGATGTGGAGTTCAAGGGCAACAGCCTGGCCCGCTACCTGCAGATCTTTGCCGATACCGGCGTTGTGGTGGATATGATCAGCCAGAGCGCCCCTCACGGTACCAACATCGATTTCAGCTTTACCGCATCTGCCAGTGATCTGACACTGGTGATGAAGGCCATCTCTGCCGCCAATCTCGACAAGGATGCCAAGGCTTCCCCGCTGATCAGCGTTGGTTACTCCAAGCTGAACCTCTTTGGTGAGGACATGGTCACCAGCTGCGGTGTAGCTGCCCGGGCCCTGAACGCATTGGCCATGGCTGACATCGAGGTTCTGCTCATCACCACCAGCGATCTGGATATTTCTCTGCTGGTGCGTAGTGAGAACGAGGACTCCGCTTACGATGTGCTGAAGAAGGCCTTTGAGCTGTAAGTGCCCTTCTCTATAAACATTACACAAACGTAAAAAGCCCAGCGGCATCCAAAAATCGGATGCCGCTGGGCTTTTATCATACGCTGTTTCTAAAAGATTACAGGGTCACTTTGTGGTAGATCTTCTTGCCCTTCTTGATGACGATACCGTTCTTCAGCTGATCAGCGGTAAAGCTGACAGTGGGAGCAGCTACCTTTTCACCATCCACCAGGACACCGCCCTGCACGACCAGACGGCGGGCCTCGCCGTTGGAAGCGGCCAGACCGGCCTTGACCATGAGGGTCAGAATGCCGATGGAGCCATCGGTCAGATCCGCTTCGGTCAGCTGAGTGGAGGGCATGTGCTCCGTGTCGGCAGCACCGCTGAACAGGGCACGGGCAGCGTTCTGGGCCTTCTCAGCCTCTTCCTCGCCGTGCACCATCTTGGTCAGCTCGTAGGCCAGGATCTCCTTGGCCTCGTTCAGACGCTGATCCTTCCAGGTGCTCATCTCATCGATCTGCTCCAGCGGAAGGAAGGTCAGCATCCGGATGCACTTCATCACATCAGCATCGCCGACATTGCGCCAGTACTGGTAGAACTCAAAGGGACTGGTCTTGTTGGGGTCGAGCCAGACCGCATTGCCTGCAGTCTTGCCCATCTTCTTGCCCTGAGAATCGGTCAGCAGAGTAATGGTCATCGCGTAGGCATCCTTGCCCAGCTTGCGGCGGATCAGCTCAGTGCCGCCCAGCATGTTGCTCCACTGGTCATCGCCGCCGAACTGCATGTTGCAGCCGTAGTGCTGGAACATGTAGTAGAAGTCGTAGCTCTGCATGATCATGTAGTTGAACTCGAGGAAGGACAGGCCCTTCTCCATGCGCTGCTCATAACACTTGGCGCGGAGCATGTTGTTGACGGAGAAGCAGGCACCCACATCACGCAGCAGCTCAACATAATTCAGGTTCAGCAGCCAGTCGGCATTGTTCAGCATCAGAGCCTTGCCCTCAGAAAAATCGATGAACTTCTCCATCTGCTTCTTGAAGCAGGCTGCATTATGAGCAATATCCTCCTTGGTCAGCATTTTGCGCATATCGGTACGACCAGAGGGGTCACCGATCATGGTGGTGCCGCCGCCGATCAGGGCAATGGGCTTGTTGCCAGCCATCTGCAGGCGCTTCATCAGGGTCAGGGCCATAAAATGGCCTGCAGTCAGGCTGTCCGCAGTGCAGTCAAAGCCAATGTAGAAAGTGGCCTTGCCGTTGTTGATGAGGTCAATGATCTCATTGTCGGTGATCTGGGCCACCAGACCGCGAGCCTGCAGTTCTTCGTAAAGGGTCATGGGATTATCCTCCTGTTTTATCGGGCAGAGGACAAAAGAAAACGCCCCCTGCCAAAAATGAATTTGGCAGAGGGCGAGAAAATCGCGGTACCACCTCTGTTTGCCGCCCCCTCACAGAAACGGCCTCACGAGTGCGCCCCACAGAGATGGAATACACTCCTGCGTTTGTAACGCTCGCACGCGGCACAGCCTACTAGCCAAAGCATTCAGCCTGCAACTCCGGGAGGTATTTCCCCTGCTGTTCTGCGCACCCCTTGCACCAACCGGGGTCTCTCTGGACAGACACTGACAAGGTACTTGTTCCCTTCAACGTTTTTCAACAGGAATCAGTTTAGCACAAATCAGCAGGGTTGTCAATCACCGGTTTCATGCTCGGCCAGCCCCAGCATCTCTCGAGCATTGGCACGGGAAAGCTCCGTGACATGGTCACCGGAAATGATATGCGCCAGCGCGTCCACTCTGCCTTCGGTATCCAGCGGGTGGATCTCGGTATAGGTTCGCTCATTCGTGATATTCTTCTGGATGAGCAGATGGCAGTCGGCCAGTGCAGCGATCTGCGCTGTGTGGGTGATGCAGAGGATCTGGTGATCTTTTGCGCTCTGTTTGAGCACCTCACCGATGCGGCTGGCTGCCTTGCCGGATACGCCGCTGTCGATCTCATCGTAGATGACCGTAGGCACTGCGTCCTTATCGGCCATGGCATTTTTGATTGCCAGCGTGATACGGCTCAGTTCACCGCCGGAAGCGATTTTTGCCAGCGGCTTGGGATCCTCACCGGGGTTTGTGGAAATATAAAACTCCACGCTGTCCTGGCCATGGCTGGCCAACGGGCCGCGGGTATGGCGCAGGGTCATGCGGACACCGGGCATGTTCAAAAAATCCAGTGTGCCGGAGATGCGCCTGTTCAATTCCTCAAAGGCTTTCAGGCGGGTCTGGGTCAGCACCTCGGCCTTATCCCGGGCAAGTACATAGAGCCGATGCTTTTCAGCCTGCAGATGCTCTGTCCGCTCCTGTGAGAATTGGATGCGGTCCAGCTCTTCCCTTGCCTGCTGTCCAAAGGCGATGATATCTTCCACAGTATCACCGTATTTTCGCTTGAGCTTGTAGATCAGATCCATCCGCTGTTCGATCTCATCCAGCTCTGCATCATTCGTCTCGTAGCCCTCCAGCCGCCCGATCAGGTCAGCAGAAAGGTCTTTTGCGGTGTAATAAAGATCCAGCAGCTGTCCGGCAGCAGCAGAAAGGCCGCTGTCCAGTTGGGCGGCACCATCGATCGCATTGGAGGCTTCCCCCAGCAGATCAACGGCACCCGGAGCATCATCTCCGCCCGAAAGCAGCGCATAGCTCTGGGAAATGCGCTCCCGGATGGTGGAGGCATTCGCCAGCACCTTACGGCGGGCCATCAGCGTCTCTTCTTCGCCTGCGGTCAGGTTGGCATCCTCGATCTCCTGTACCTGATAACTCAGCAGATCGATCTTTCGCTGTTTTTCACCCTCATCGGTGATGATGGCATCCAGCTCCTTTTTGACCTTGATAAGCTCCCGGTAAACAGCATAATACTCCTGATACACTGCTCCGTTCTGAGCGTAGGCATCCAGAATACCCTCATGGCGGGCCGGGTTCAACAGGCCTACGGAATCGTGCTGGCCATTGATGTTGATGAGCCCACCACACAGTTCTCGCAGAATGGCTGCTGTGGCAGGCATTCCATTGATGCGGCAGGTGCTCTTGCCCTCAGCAGTGATCTCACGGCTCAGGGTCAGCGCTTCTGAGCGCTCATACCCCGCCTTTTCCAGGCTGTCCAGCACTGCAGGCGGAACATCATCAAATGCCGCCCGGATGACTGCTTTTGCAGCCCCCGTGCGCACCAGATCCTTGGAGGTGCGGTTGCCCAGAATGGCATTGATGGAGTCGATCAGGATAGATTTGCCCGCACCGGTCTCGCCGGTAAGGACATTCAGGCCCTTCTCAAAATGCACGTTGGCCTTCTGGATGACTGCAACATTTTCAATTTGCAGACTGCTCAACATGTTCGTTCTCTCCTGCCTTTATTTCTGCCCGATGTAATGCCCAAGCTCGGTGCAAATGGTCTTTGCATCCCGCTCTGAGCGGGCCACGATCAGGAAGGTATCGTCACCGGAAAGGGTGCCAACCACATTTTTCCACTTGAGTTCGTCAAACACCTCGCAGGCTGCATTGGCCATGCCAGAGTAGCACTTTACCAGCACTACATGGCCCGCAAAGTCCACCCCCAGAACAGATTCATGGAAGATGGTCTCAAACCGGGCTTGCATCTTGGGGTTCAGTGCCTCGCTGTGGCTGGAAACATAGCGGTAGCCGGTGGTGGTGGCAGCTTTGACAAGGTTCATCTCCCGGATATCGCGGGAGATGGTCGCCTGTGTGGCATCAAAACCCTCCTTGCTCAGGTACTCCAACAGAGTCTCCTGTCGGCTGATGGGATTCTCCTGGATCAGACGCAGGATGGTCTGCTGCCGCTGCTGCTTGCTTTTGTTATCCCCTCGGCTGGTGCGTCCCATGTGATCTTCTCCCTTCGTTGTGTTTGTGTCATCGTCTGCCGCGCAGTTTCTGGTCAATGGCCTGGAACTGGTCGGCCTTGCTGAAGGTGATGAGCTGCACGACCTGGTCAGACAGCCGCACCTCCGCGGTGGCTCCGGCTTTTACGGAATAGCCCGCATCCCCATCACAACTGATAAAAACTTCTTCATCTGCCACCTGGCCCACACAGAGGTTGATCTTGCGCTCCTGCGCAAAAACCATGGCCGGGCTGGCAAGGCTGTGGGGGCAGATGGGCGTGACAACGATACCCTTGGTCTGAGAATCAAGGATCGGCCCGCCTGCCGCCAGAGAATAAGCGGTGGAGCCGGTTGGCGTTGCCACAATGACACCATCGCCCCGGTAATGCTCCACCAGGATATCATCACAATAGATGCTGAAATCCACTGCCTGCTGCAGGCGGCCCTTGGTCATTACCACATCATTCAGGGCATGGCCCTCCCAGCTGTCATCCCCCAGCACACGGACATAGAGCAGCATCCGGTTATCCAGAAAATATTCACCCCGGGCTACGGCGGAGAGCTTGGCTTCCATTTCATCGACCTCACAGGTGGCCAGAAAGCCGCACCGGCCCAGATTGATGCCGAGAATGGGCTTTCTGTATTCCAGTGAGAGGTTGGCTTCATGCAGGATGGTGCCATCTCCTCCGATGGTCAGGATGACATCCGTCCGTTCCAGGCATTCCTTCTGGGTCAGATACTCCACGCCCATGGTCATGCACTCGGCCTGCAGGCCGTCCTGCATCAGCACCTGTGCCCCATGGGTCAGCAGGATCTGCGCCGCACGCTGGGCAATGCCGTAGGCCATAGCCTTGCCGGGGTTTGGGGAAATGTAGACGGTCATCGTCCGCGCCCTCCCTGATTTTATGGATTATGGTTCAGCGGTCCAGCGTAGAATGGCTGGATGCCACCACCTGTTCAGCAACCGAATCATCCAGTGCACCGGGTTCATCGCTCTTCTGAACGAACATCAGATATTCAATGTTTCCCTCAGGGCCCTTGACAGGGCTGAAATCCAGTCCACAGACCTTGAAGCCGTTAGCAGCAGCATAGCCCATGGCATTGTGCAGCCTCACGGTGGGTGGCAGGGTCACGGACAACGCCGTTCTTGCCCACTTTTTCGCGGCCAGCCTCAAACTGGGGCTTGACCAGGCAGACACCCATAGCGTCCGGAGTGGTGATGGCCTGCGCCACCGGGAAAATATGATGCAGCGAGATAAAAGAGACATCTACGCTGAAAAACTCGATTGGCTCTGCCAGCTGGTCAAGGGTCACGTTGCGGATGTTTGTGCGCTCCATATTGACCACCCGCTCATCGGTGCGCAGACTCCATGCCAGCTGACCGTAGCCCACATCCACTGCGTAGACCTTGACTGCACCATTTTGCAGCATACAGTCGGTAAAGCCGCCGGTGGATGCGCCAATGTCCATGCAGACTTTCCCCTTGGGGGTCAGTGGAAAACACTGCATCGCCTTTTCCAGCTTCAGGCCGCCGCGGCTGACATAACCGATATCATGGCCGCGCACCTCCACCTTGGCATCCTCTTTGATCATCTCACCGGCTTTGTCTACCTTCTGTTCATTGACAAAGACCACGCCGGACATGATCATCGCCTTGGCGCGCTCACGGCTCTGGATCAGACCATGCTGAACCAGATATTGATCCAAACGAATCTTCAAGATTCTGCTCCTTTCCATGTACGAATGGCCTGTGCCAGATGTTCAGCATCCAGGCCGGTGCTCTGCTTGATCTGCGGAACCGTCGCATGGGGCAGACGCACATCCTCCACACCACGGTGGATATAAGCACCCTGCCAGCCTGCTTTCTGCAGAGCCATTTCCAGATGCTCACCGATGCCGCCGCAGGCTACGCATTCCTCCGCAAACAAAACAACGTCATATCTTGAAATTTCAGAAATAAGCTCAGGTGTAAAGGGATATATCTTTACAAGCTTATAAACATCACAGGGAACGTTTTCTTTGCCCAGAAGCTTCGCCGCAGTCAGTACATCCTCGACTTCGTCGGCGTAACTGACCATTACAGCCTTGGCATCAGGGGCGGTATAGAGCCGGTCATATTCTCTGCCGGAACAGCCAAACTGCGCCAGTGCTGCGCTCTCACCACCGCGGGGATACCGGATTGCCCGGGGGCCCTGCATCTCATCACTGAGCAGGATGGGCAGCCAGTGCCGCAGTTCGGCATAGTTAGAGGGCGAATAGACAGGAATTCCCACCTGACTGAGGAAGGCCGGGTCAAAGATTCCCTGATGGGTCTCGCCGTCTGCCGGAACAAAACCAGCACGGTCGATAGCAAGGACAACATTCTCCTTCAGCAGGTTCACATCATGGATGATCTGGTCATAGGAACGCTGCAGGAAGGTGGAGTAGATGCAGACTACCGGCAGCATTCCCTGGCTGGCAAGGCCCGCTGCAAAGGTCACAGCATGCTGCTCTGCCATGCCCACATCAAAGAAACGCTTGGGGTGGGTGTGTGCAAAGAACTGCAGGCCCGTACCATACTTCATTGCGGCCGTGATGGCACAGATCTTCTGGTTTTCCGCGCCCTCCTTGTTCAGAACATTGCCGAACACCGTCGAGAAAGACTCCTTGGGAGCCACCTCAGGGTCCGGGATGCTGTTGACCAGATCAAAGGTCGAAACACCATGGAAGTTACCGGGGTTGCTCTCAGCCGGGGCATAGCCCTTGCCTTTCTTGGTCACGACATGCAGGAAATGGGGGCCGGGCTGCCTGTGGATATCGCGCAAGATTCCTTCAAGCTCCGGCTCATTGTTACCATCAAAAGGACCATAATAGTGGAAGCCCATATCCTCAAACATGGTCGAGTGATACATTGCCCTGCGCACCATGGCCTTGCTGTTCTGGATCGCCGATTTCAGCGGCGGTCCGATGACGGGCACGCCATCCAGAAAGGAACGCACATTTTCCTTGGCATCGTAATAGCGGCTGGTGGTGCGCAGATGGCTCAGGTAGCGGGACAACGCGCCCACATTCTTGGAAATGGACATCTTGTTGTCGTTCAGGATGACCAGCAGATTGTCCAGCCCGCCAATATTGTTCATGCCCTCGTAGACCATACCGCCGGTAAAGGCACCGTCACCAATGAGAGCAACCACCTGTCCCGGCTCGCCCCGCAGCTTTTTGGCCCAGGCAATGCCCACAGCCAGCGAGAGCGCAGTGTTGCCGTGACCGGCAATAAAAGCATCATGCTCACTTTCGTTGGGGTTCGGGAAACCGGAAATGCCATCCAGCTGCCGCAGCTTGGCAAAGCCCTCGCGGCGGCCGGTCAGCAGCTTGTGGGTATAGCACTGATGGCCTACATCAAACACGATCTCATCCGTGGGGGTGGTCAGCACCCGGTGCAGAGCCACCGTCAGCTCCACAGCACCCAGATTGGATGCCAGATGGCCGCCGGTCTTTGATACGTTATCCAGAAGAAATTCACGGATTTCTGCGCAAAGCTGCACGGTCTGCTGACTGGACAGCTTTTTCAGATCGCTGGGCTGAGAGATTTTCTCCAGCAAAGGCGAATTCATAAATTCACGTCCTTCTCACGTTTTGAAATGGGGCGCTCAGAGGCCCATAGGATAGAGGAAGCCGACCAGTATACCCAGTGCAAAACCGGCCATGACCTGCAGCGGAGTGTGACCGACCATCTCTTTCAGGTGCATATTCTGCAGGAAGGGATTGTTTTTCTCGGTCACTTCGATCCACTGCTCCAGCATCTTGTTCAGCACCTTGGCCTGCTCGCCGGTCTCGCGGCGTACACCCATAGCATCGTGCATGGTGATGATGGCAACAACTGCGGCCACCGCAAAGATAGCCGAATGGATGCCCTCGCTGCGTGCCGTAGCAATGACCATGGCCGTTACCGTGGCGCTGTGGGCACTGGGCATACCGCCATCGCCCCACATCCGCTCCAGCTGGAGCCTGCCCAGCAGGACAAAGTTGATGATGGTCTTGAGCACCTGCGCCACAAACCAGGACAACAGGGATACTGTAAGGATCTCATTGAACGTCAGGACGCTATGGATAAATTGCATGGTAGTTCCACCTTCTTATTTTTTCGGATCAGCTGCGGCGCACCAGCAGCTCTTTTGCCAGCTGCTCCAGGAAAGCGGCCTTTTCGCCAAATTCCGCGTGCAGGGAGGCGCAGGTCTCGTTGTTCAGTTTTTTTGCCAGCTCCATGGCTCCCTCGGCCCCATACAAGGTCACAAAGGTGGTCTTGCCGTTCTCACTGTCGCTGCCAATGGGTTTGCCCAGCTGTTCGGCGGTACTGGTCACATCCAGCACATCGTCCACGATCTGGAACACCAGACCAATGCCGAAGGCATAGTCCTCCAGCTCCTTGCACTGGGTCTCATTGGCCTGAGCAGCGGCAGCACCCATCTGAACAGCAGCATTGATGAGCGCACCGGTCTTGTTCCGGTGGATCAGCCGCAGCTGCTCCTCGGTGGCAGCCAGTACCTCATATTTCAGGTCAAGCTCCTGCCCGTAAACCATGCCATGGCTGCCCGCACCAGCGCCCAAGGCCCTTGCAGCCCGCACACTGACAATGGGCGAAGCCGGCGCATTTGCGACCACGTTGAACGCCTCGGTCAGCAGTACATCGCCGGCCAGCATAGCAGTGGATTCACCAAAGGCCTTGTGGCAGCTGGGCTTGCCCCGGCGCAGGTCATCGTTGTCCATGCAGGGCAGGTCATCATGGATCAGAGAATAGCAGTGCAGCATCTCGACCGCCGCCGCAAACTGCTCGGCTGCTTCAGCGCTGCCGTTGAGCATATCGCACACGGCCAGAACCAGCACTGCGCGGATGCGTTTGCCGCCGCCCAGCAGGCTGTAACGTGCAGCCCGGCAGACCTCAGATTCCACGGGCAAAAAAGTCTCGCAGGCCTTTTCCAGTGCCTGATTTGCCCGGGCAAGATACTCTTGATACTGCTTCGCGTAATCCATGAAACTTCCTCCTTAATGTGCGGCATCCGGCCGGGGGGCCCGCTGCGCGTTGATCTCATCCAGCTGTAGCGTGGCCTTTTCCAGCGTACCGTTACAATAATCCATCAGGGATGCGGCTTCGGCATAGAGTTTGACCGATTCCGCCAGCGTTGTTTCCGGCTGCTGCATCTGTTCAAGGATGGCTTCCAGCCGGGTCATTCCATCCTCAAAGCTTTTGGGTGCTCTCATCCAGTTCCTCCACTGTATTGACCGTGCAGGTCACGCGGTGTTCCGTACCCCGGAGTTTACAGGTCTGCCCGGGCCGGAGTGCATCCGGCGTGCAGATCCTTCCCCTATTGTCCTGCACCATGGCATAGCCGCGGGACAGCACACCGTAGGGGTTCAGGGATGCGGCAAGTGCTGCCGTATGCTTCAGACACAGCTCTCCGGCCTGCAGCTTACCTCTGGCGGCAGTTTGCAGCCGCCCGGCCAGAGTATCCAGGCGGGCAGCACGCTCATCCAGCGCTGCCTGTACACCAGCACGGGAAAGCAGCTGTTCGGTCTGTTCCAGCCTATTATAACATAAACTCAGCTTAAATTGGATACAATTGTGAATATTTTCTTCCAAAGTGCATAATTTCCGTCCTTGTTCGGCACGGTCGGGCACAGCAAGCTCTGCCGCCGCTGAGGGCGTGGGCGCGCGCTGATCTGCCACAAAATCCAGGATCGTAAAATCGATCTCGTGACCAATGGCGCTGATGAGGGGCGTTTTGCAGCGGTAGGCCGCCCGGGCAATGACCTCGGCGTTGAATACCCACAGGTCCTCCCGGCTTCCGCCGCCGCGCGCTACAATGATCTCGTCCACCCGCCCGCTTTTGTCCAGCCGGGTAATGGCATCGGCGATCTCCTCTGCCGCTTCAAAGCCCTGCACATTCACAGGAGCCAGCAGCAGACGCACTGCGGGCCAGCGCCGACCGATGACATTGCGGATATCCTGCAGTGCAGCACCAGTCTTGCTGGTAACAAGGCCGATACACTGCGGGAACCGGGGCAGCGGCTTTTTGTGCTCCGGCGCAAACAGTCCTTCTTTGTCCAGTTTTGCCTTCAGCTGTTCAAAGGCCAGCTGTGTCGAACCGATGCCGTCCGGAAACATGTCGTTGACATAGACCTGAAACGCACCGTCCCGCTCGTAGAGGGTCACACGGCAGCGTACCACCACCTTCATACCCTCTTCGGGCTGGAAACCCAGCCGCCGCGCATCGGAGCGGAACATCACAGCCCTGACGCTGGCGGCTTCGTCCCGCAGGGAAAAGTAGCAGTGCCCGCTCCGGGCGTTCTGCACAAAGTTGGCGATCTCACCCCGCAGGGCCAGATCGAACAA
>OMCD01001323.1_pt1 | contig 15306 bp, 12 predicted proteins | sample 1674171 | NCBI WGS metagenome assembly OMCD01 (sample SAMEA103958149, study PRJEB25191) | human gut metagenome | biome: human-associated habitat [ENVO:00009003]; feature: intestine environment [ENVO:2100002]; material: feces | place: Germany | collected 2013/2015
ATCACATATTTTTTGACAAAACAACCAAAGAAGAAACATCAAAAAGTTAAATAAAACGATAAGAAGACTAAATTAAAAATATAAATTTAGTCTTCTTTTTACTTTTACTTAACATTTCTTTTCATAAAAATGATAGTTGATTTTCTTAAAAATAAGTATGCTTTTTCTATACTAAAGAAAAGGAAATGAAAAAATGCCGTCAACATATGCACATTATCGATTTGGACAAGAAGTTTTAAAAGAACTACCAAACGATATTAAAAAAATAATTATAGAAAATAAAGAACTCTATGATATTGGACTACATGGCCCAGATCTCTTGTTTTATTATTTACCATTAAAAACCAATGAAATTAATTCAATAGGTTATAACATGCACGAAAAAACAGGAGAAGAAGTATTTGATACTTTTAGAAAAATGATGACTTCTAAAAAACAAATCAATCATTACCTAGCTTATTATTATGGATTTATTTGTCATTTTGCCTTAGATGCAACGTGTCACGGTTATATTGAAAAAAGAATTCATGAAAGTGGAGTATCACATGGAGAAATAGAAGTTGAATTTGATCGTTTTTTAATGATTGAAGATGGATTAAATCCTATTTCACATCATTTGACGAATCATTTAGTGGCTAGTGAGGAAAATGCTAAAATTATTGCTGATTTTTATGAAATAACCACAAAACAAACTAAAAAAGCGATTAAAGGTATGAAAATATACAATGATTTATTGGTTGCTCCTTCTAAATTAAAGAGAAAGATTATTTATGCTTTACTTCGTATAAGTGGGAATTATAAGGAAATGCATGGATTGATTGTTAATTATGAGGAAAATCCAAAATGCATAGAAAGTACTAAAAAATTAAATGAGCTTTATCACATTGGTAAAGAAAGAGCGTTACAGCTTTTAACAGAAAATAATACTAATAATGATTTATATCATTATACATTCAGTGGAAAAGAGGAAAAAAATGAGATTTAAAATGACAAAAGAAGAGAAAAACTGGGTTTTATATGATGTAGGAAACTCAGCATTTGTTCTTCTGGTATCAACAATCATGCCAATTTATTTTAATTACTTATCAGAAAAAGCAGGGCTATCTTCTGTTGATTATTTGGCTTTTTGGGGTTATGCTGCATCAATTGTTACAATTATTGTTGCTTTTTTAGGACCAGTCTTAGGGACTTTAGCTGATACAAAAGGTTATAAAAAACCAATCTTTATAATCACTTTATTGATTGGTTGTATTGGATGTTTTTTACTTGGTTTTATTAAACAGTGGCTATTCTTTTTAATTGTTTTCATTATTGCTAAGATAGGTTTTTCCGGAAGCTTGATTTTCTATGATTCGATGCTTTCTGATGTAACAACGCCTGAACGTGTAGATCATGTTTCTTCTCAAGGATATGCCTGGGGTTATATTGGAAGCTGCGTCCCTTTTGTTGTCTGTCTTCTTCTTGTTTTAAATGCTGGAAAGATTGGACTATCTATGGAAATGTCAATGATGATTTCTTTTGCTATTATTGCTTTTTGGTGGTTTGGTCTTACTTTACCACTATTAAAAACTTATCAACAAAAATATTATGTAGAAAGAAAACCACATGCGATGCAAAACAGTTTTAAACGTTTATTTGAAACGATAAAAAATGTTAGAAAAGAGAAAAAGATTTTTTTATTCTTACTTGCGTTTTTCTTTTACATAGATGGTGTTTATACCATTATTGATATGGCTACAGCCTATGGAACAGCTTTAGGTTTTGAAAGTACAGGATTGTTATTAGCTTTATTATTAACCCAAGTTGTTGCTTTTCCTTTTGCTATTTTATTTGGAAGATTATCATCAAAATATGAAGCAGCTAAACTAATAAGAGTTTGTATATTAGCTTATTTGGGTATTTCAATTTTTGCGATTTTCCTTACAAAACAATGGCAGTTTTGGTTGCTAGCTGTTTTAGTAGGAATGTTTCAAGGAGGGATTCAATCTTTATCAAGATCCTATTTTACAAAAATCATTCCTTTAGAAAAATCAGGAGAATACTTTGGTTTAATGGATGTTTGTGGAAAAGGAGCTTCGTTTTTAGGAACAACAGTTGTTGGTGTTTTATCACAAGCAACAGGTCAAATTAATCTTTCTCTAGGAGCTCTATCTGTTTTCTTTATGTTAGGAATTGTCTTTTTTAGAATGTCTGAAAAAAGAGAAGGTTAGTGAACTACAAGTTCAATGACAGCCTTCTTTTTTTATTTTAAAATAAGAGTGGTGATAGAAATGAAGAAAAAATTAATAAATCCTTTAAAAATAGGAAAGAATTTAAAAAGATGTGTTGATCAAATGGGGTATAAAGTAAAAGATATTCAAGAGTATTTATGTTTAGAATGTCCTCAACCAATTTATCGTTGGTTTAAAGGAAGTACATATCCTTCAATTCATCATTTATATGCATTAAGTTGTTTATTTGGGGTAAGTATGAATGAATTAATTGAAGAAGATGAAAGAAAAGAATGGGGTTATCGTATTTATCAAATGAAAGAGGGGAAAATGACATTAGAAAATCAAGAAATTTTGTAAGCATATTTCTTGCTTATTTTCTAGTATTCAAGTATGATATAGATACCCTATAGGGGTGGGAGGTGTAGTAATGGAAAAGAAATATGATGTCATTGGGATGACATGTAGTGCATGTTCAGCTCATGTAGATAAAGCAGTAAGAGGGTTGGATGGTGTTGATGATGTTAATGTCAATTTATTGCAAAACTCAATGACTGTTGAATTTGATGAAAATAAACTAAGTGAAAGTCAAATTTTTGAGGCTGTAGATAAAGCAGGTTATAAAGCTCAAAATATTGGTGAAAAACAGGTTTCAAATGTTCAAGAAGATGAAAATGAGCATAAAAAGAAGAATTTGATTTTATCATTTATTTTCTTGATTCCTTTATTTTATATCAGTATGGGACATATGATGAATTGGCCTTTACCAAGTATTCTCTTAGGTCATGAAAATATGATGATCTTTGTTTTAGTTCAATTGTGTTTAGTTGTTCCTATTATGTTCATCAATAGAGGTTATTATATTCGAGGCTTTAAAACTTTATTCAATCGTAGTCCAAATATGGATTCTTTGATTGCCTTAGGTTCTTCAGCAGCTTTTCTTTATAGTTTATATGCAACATTTATGATGGCTTATTATTTAGGTAGAATGGATATGGATATGACACATCATTATATGATGCAACTTTACTTTGAATCGGCAGGAATGATTTTAACATTAATTTCTTTAGGTAAATATTTAGAATCACGTTCTAAACAAAAGACTTCAGAAGCGATTGAAAAATTGATGAAGCTGATGCCTTCAACAGCTATTGTCTTAAAAGAAGGAAAAGAAGTTGAAGTAGCCATTGAAGATGTTCAAATTGGTGATGTTGTGATTGTTAAACCAGGTAACAATATTCCTTTGGATGGAAAAATCATTCAAGGACATGGTTCTATCAATGAAGCGATGATTACTGGAGAAAGCTTACCGGTCGATAAAACAGTTGGTGATCAAGTTATTGGTTCAACCAATAACTTAGATGGTTATATGCAAGTAGAAGTTAGTCATGCTTCAAATGATACAACGCTTTCTAAAATCATTCGTTTAGTAGAAGAAGCAGGCGCTTCTAAAGCACCAATTGCGAAACTTGCCGATAAGATCAGTGGTGTCTTTGTACCAACCGTTATTACAATTGCAATCATTACTTTCGTTTTATGGTTAACCCTTGGAAATAAAGATTTCCACTTTGCCTTAAACTGTTCAATTTCAGTCCTTGTTATTTCTTGTCCATGTGCTTTAGGGCTTGCCACTCCTACAGCAATCATGGTTGGAACAGGGAAAGGGGCTAACTTAGGTATCTTAGTTAAATCAGCACAACATTTAGAAGAACTTTCTAAATGTGATACGATTGTTTTAGATAAGACGGGAACACTTACTGAAGGAAAACCTCAAGTTACAGAAGTTTATCCAATTGGTGTAAGTGAAAATGATTTATTGAAATATGCGGGTTCGATTGAACAATATTCTAAACATCCACTTGCTAAAGCAATTCATAGTTATGTTTTAGAACAAGGGGTTTCATTAGATAATTTAGAACATTTTGAAATGAAACAAGGCCTAGGTCTTGTAGGTGATTTAAAGGGTAAAGTTCTTTTATCAGGGAATAGACGTTTGATGGAAGGAAATGGTGTTGATCTTTCTTCAATTGAAGAGCTATATAAAGAATTATCTGCTAAAGGAAAGACACCTTTATTTTACAGCTATGCAGGTCAACTTATTGGCTTGATCGTTGTTTCAGATGTCTTGAAACAAACAAGTAAACATGCTATTGATTGTTTAAAAGACATGAACATGAATATTTATATGTTGACAGGTGATAACCAATTAACAGCCAATGCGATTGCTGATGAATTAGGCATTGAAGCCATTGGTGAAGTCTTACCACAAGATAAAGAAAAACATGTAAGAGATTTACAAGAAAAAGGACATCGTGTTATCATGGTGGGTGATGGAATCAACGATGCACCTGCCCTTGTAAGAAGTGATGTTGGTATTGCGATGACTTCAGGAATCGATATTGCGATCGAATCTGCAGATATCGTCTTGATGAAAAATGATTTACAAGATGTTGTTGTGGCTTATGAACTTTCAAAAGCGACAATTAAAAATATTAAAGAAAACTTATTCTGGGCATTCTTCTATAATGTCATCGGTATCCCAATTGCTGCAGGAGTGTTCTATTCAATCTTTGGCTGGTTGTTAGACCCAATGTTTGGGGCAGCTGCGATGTCATTAAGTTCGGTCTTTGTTGTATCGAATGCACTTAGATTAAGATTCTTTAAACCAAAACATCAAATTATTAAAATACAAGAAAATAGGAAAAAGGAAGAAAAGAAAATGAAAAAAGTATTAGTAGAAGGAATGATGTGCGAACATTGTAAAGCGCACGTAGAAAAAGCATTAAATGCTATTGATGGTATTCAAGCAACAGTTGATCTAGAAAAAAACTGTGCTTTTGTAGAAGGTGAAGTTGACGAAGCAACACTAAAACAAGCCATTGAAGAAGCTGGATATACTTATAAAGGAATTGAATAAGTATGATGGCCGATAAAAAACAGGTCACAAGACTTTTAAAAACAGCAAGAGGACAAATTGATGGAATCTTAAAAATGGTGGAAGAAGATCGCTATTGTATTGATATTTCACATCAAATCATGGCAAGTGAAGCTATTTTAAAAAGAGCTAACAAAGAAGTCTTAAAAGCTCATATGACACATTGTGTACATGATGCAGTCAATAGTAAAGATTGTGATCAAAAAATAGAAGAAATGATTAAAGTATTAGATAATTTATTGAAATAAGAAATCTTGAAAAAGGTTTCTTATTTTTTGTACAAAAAAGTATAATATCGGCTTATATAAGCCGGTATTTGAAAAAAATATGTTTTATAATACAGTTAGAAGTATAAAAGTACATATTTTAATTGCAAAGCGTGAATGATACAATAATTTATATAAAATAAAAAAGTTCCGAAGAACTTTCTTAATCACCTAAGTGATGTCAATTAATTGACGCTTTAGCATAAGCTTTATTTTAACTGTGTTGTGTTATTTTGAATGATCAAAACCTATTTGTTTTGACATAAATAGAATAACGCTTAAGAAAGGGGATGTCAATAGTGAAAAATAGAGAGAATATAAAATATTATATAGGTGTAGATATTGGTACTAATTCTGTAGGTTGGGCTGTTATTGATGAGTATGGAAATTTATTGAAAAAAGGAAAGCATCATTTATGGGGATCACGTTTATTTGATCAAGCTCAAACTGCACAAAATCGTAGAAATTATCGTTCTTCACGTAGAAGATACAATAAGCGAAGACAAAGAATTGGATTATTGCGATTGATTATGAGTGATATGGTATTAGAAGTTGATCCATCTTTTTTCATTCGTTTAGAAAAAACAACTTTTTTGGATGAAGAGGATAAAAAAACTATATTAAAAGATAATTATAAAATGAATTATAATTTATTTTGTGATGAAGATTATAATGACAAAAACTATTTTAAAGATTATCCAACAATCTATCATTTAAGAAAAAAATTATGTGAAAGTGATGAAAAAGCAGATCCAAGATTAATTTATTTAGCTTTACATCATATTGTTAAATATCGTGGAAATTTTCTATATGAAGGACAAGAATTACATTTAGAGCCATCTAATAAAGAAGAAGACTTTAAAATACTTTTTGATATGCTTGGTAAGAATAATGATACAGTTTATGATATTAATGAAGAACAAATTCAATTTATATTAGAAACTGTTGTTGAAAATATTTCTAGAACAGCAAAAGTAGATGAATGCATGTCACAATTAAAATTAAATAGTGAAGAAAAAAAAGTAGTTAAAGAATTTATGAAAGGATTAGTTGGAAATAAATTTAATGTAAGTAAATTATATACACATGAGGATTTACAATTTGATGATGATTTAAAATTACAATTTTCAGATAAATCTTATGAAGAAAAAATGACGGAATATGAAAATATATTAGAAGAAAAAATGGAATTTATTGATTTGATGCAACAATTTTATAGTTGGATTGAATTAAGTAAAATTGTTGGTTCGGATAGTCAACATGCTTCTATTTCTGATGCAATGGTTAACATTTATAAAAGTCATAAAGAAGATTTGAAAGTCTTAAAAGAAATAATGTTAAAAATTGGAAAAAAAGAATATGATGAAATGTTTAAACCAACTTCAAAGAAGATTGTCAATTATTACAATTATGTAAATTCTGTAGCTAGTTCAGGGGATAAGGCTGATGGCTTCCGTCAATATGTAAAGAAAGTAATTGAAAAATCAGATGATCCAAGAAAAGATGAAATTCTTAAAAAGATTGCTAATGAAACTTTTATGTTAAAACAAACTAGTAAAAATAATGCTTATATTCCTTATCAAATGCAAAAAGATGAACTTATAAAAATATTAGATCATCAAGAAAAATATTATCCTGTTTTAAAAGAAAATAGGGCTAAGATTATTTCAATTCTAGAATTTAGAATACCTTATTATTATGGACCTTTAGATGGTAATAAACAATTTGGGTGGCTAATAAAGAAAAAAGGCAAGGAAAATGAAAGAATATTACCATGGAATCACCAAGAAATTGTTGATGTCCAAGAAACAGCAGCTCAATTTATTAAAAAATTGACAAATTATTGTACGTATTTGCCAATGGAAAAAGTAATGCCTCAAAAATCATTAACATGTTCTATGTATGAGGTGTTATCAGAAGTTAATAAAATAAGAATTGATGGAAAATTGTTGCCTATAGATACAAAGAATAGATTGATTGAGGACTTGTTTTTTAAAAGAAAAACTGTTAAAGAAAAAGATTTAGTTAACTGGTTAAAACAAAATCAATTAACAGTTGGTGAAATAACAGGCTATCAAAAAGAAAAAGCATTTTCATCTTCATTAGCACCATGGATTGATTTTGAAGCGATTTTTGGTGAAATAAATGATAATAACTATGATTTGATTGAAAATATCATAGAAGATATGACAATTTTTAATGAAGGAAGTATTTTAAAAGAAAGATTAAAAAATGTTCATAATTTAGATCAAAGTAAAATTAAGAAAATTATGAAATTAAAATATTCTGGTTGGTCAAGATTATCTAAAAAGCTTATAGATGGTATCAGAGCAGATAATAAGTTTGGTTCAAGTGTTTCTATATTAGATGTAATGAAGGAAAGTCATATGGCTTTAATGGAAATCATCAATGATAAAGATTTAGGTTTTAAGCAAATTATTGAAAAAGAAAATTTCAAAAATGAAACAGGTTCTTTTGAATATGAAGATGTTGAAAATTTAGCAGGATCTCCAGCTCTTAAAAGAGGAATATGGCAAACATTACAAGTTATTGAAGAAATTAAAAATTATATGGGGCATGAGCCTAAAAATATCTACATAGAATTTGCTAGAGAAGAACAAGAAAAAGTTAGAACTACAACAAGAGTAAAAAAATTAAAATCAATATATAATGATATCAAAAATCAATTAGATGTTCATGGAAAAGAAGTATATTCTAATTTAAATAAGCAAGATGAAAAAAGTTCTATCGAAAAAAGATTGTATTTATATTACACCCAATTAGGAAAATGTATGTATAGTGGTGAATCATTAGATATTGATAAATTATCAAATTACGAAATTGATCATATTTTTCCTAGAACACTTACGTCAGATGATAGCTTAGATAACTTGGTATTAGTTAAGAAAAAAGAAAATCAAAGAAAATTAGATGATTTAGTTTTACCTTTAGAAATAAGAAATAAAATGGAAGATTTTTGGAAAAAGTTATTCGATAATGGATTAATATCACAAACAAAATATTATCGACTAATAAGAACAGAGTTTAGACAAGATCAAATTGATAAATTTATTAATAGACAATTGGTAGAAACAAGACAAATTATTAAACATGTTGCTAATATTATTGAAAATCATTATGAAGGTACTAAAGTATTTACAGTAAGAGCTAATCTATCGCATGAATTTAGAGAAAAATACGGAATATATAAAAATAGGAACGTAAACGATTTTCATCACGCTCATGATGCTTATATTGCTTGTATTATTGGTCGATATATACAAATAAGATTTCCAGGATTAGAAGCAAAATATGTTTATGGTCAATATATGCAAAATGTAAAGAAAACAAAAAACAATATCGATAAAGAAAATCATGGATTTATTATAAATAGCATGAAATATATGTATATTGATGAAGATACAGGAGAAATTATTTGGAATCCAGAACGAATTTTAGATTACATTAAGTGCTTTAATTATAGAGATGTGTATATAACTAAGAAATTAGATACGAATAATAGGGAACTTTTCAACGTGACTATTTTACCAAATGATAAGAATAGTGAAAAAGGAAAGACAAAAGCAACGATACCAGTAAATAAATTGCGTAATGATGTACATAAGTATGGAGGATTTAGTGGATTGCAAAGTGACATTGTGGCTATTGAAGGAAAGAAAGGAAAGAAGATAGATAGAAGACTTATAAATCTTCCTATTTTATTGCGATATGCATCCATCGATGATCAATGTAAATATATTATGGAAAATAATAAATACAGCGATGTAAAAATAATTAAGAAGATAAAGAAAAATCAGTTAATTGAGATAGATGGTGGATTATATTTCTTATCATCAGCAACAGAACTTGTTAATGCACACCAATTAATATTAAGCAATAAAGAAAATGAAATTGTTTTTGAAATTAATAATGCAATAATCAAAAATAACTTTAACTATTTTGAAAATCGAGAAACAGAAATAACTGAGTTATATAATTTGCTTTGTGATAAGATGAAAAAATATTATCCAAAGTATAAAGGAATTTATGAGAAAATATTAACTAAAAATATAGACTTCAATATTCTTGAAATTGATTTGAAATGTAGAGTTATATTAGAAATTTTAAAGATTCTTAAAGCGGGAGCTATTAACGGAAATTTAAAATTTAGTCCATATAATATGACTGATCGAGAAGGTAGACTTTCTAAACAATCAATTCGTTTAGATAACACTTACTTTTATGATGTTTCTATAACGGGTATATATTCTAAAAAATATAAGTTATGACATGGAGAACAGTAGTTATAACTAATAAAGCAAAATTATCTTATAAAAATGATTACTTGATTGTAAGAAATGATGAAGTAAAATTAATTCATTTATCAGAGATTAATACTCTCATCATAGATACAACAGCTGCAACCATGACTTCCTACTTAATATCTGAAATGTTAAGTAGGAAGATTAAGATAATTATTTGTGATAAAAAAAGAAATCCACAAGGAGAAATAATACCATATTATGGAAGTCATAATACAAGTGAACAGATTTTTAAACAAATAAAATGGGATGATTATTGTAAAATTATTTGGACAAGAATAATTGAAGAAAAGATAATTAATCAGGCTAATTTTTTAAAAGAGTTAAATATTGAAAATTATCAAATGTTATATGACTATGTAGGTGATTTGGTTTTATTTGATGAAAGTAATAGAGAAGGTCATGCAGCAAAGGTTTATTTTAATAGTTTATTTGGAAAATCTTTTACTAGAGAAGATCAATGTGATATCAATTATGCATTAAATTATGGATATGCAATATTATTATCTCAATTTAATAAAGAAATTGTCTCTCAAGGTTATTTAACACAGTTGGGTATTAAACATCACAATGTATATAATAGTTTTAATTTATCTTCAGATTTAATGGAGCCTTTTAGACCATTGGTGGATAAAATTGTTAAAGAGAATTTTAATGAAAGATTTGATGGTGGCATGAAAGTAAAATTAGTGGATGTGTTAAATCATAAAGTAAGGATAAAAGGAAAAGATCAATATGTTTCTAATGCTATTAGTATTTATGTAAAGAGTATATTTAATGCAATAGATAAGAAAGATGTTGATTTGATAAATTTTTTTGAATATGAGTTATAGATATATGAGAATGATAGTATTTTTTGATTTACCATCCGTTACTTATGTTGATCAAAAAGAATATAATAAATTTCATAAATTTTTAATAAAAAACGGGTACATTATGATGCAAGAAAGTGTATATACAAAACTGGCATTAAACAATTCTGTTGTAATAAGTGAAAGAGATAAACTAAAAAAGAATAAACCATCAAAAGGGCTAGTTCAATTATTGGTCATTACTGAAAAACAATTTGCACGTATTGAATATGTTGTAGGAGATAAGAAGACAGATGTTGAAGATACAGAAAGCAGGTTGATTATATTATGATTATGAAAATAATGGGATTTGATATAGAGGTTGATATTAATAAAGATAAGACAAATTTATTAATAATTAGTGATTATAGGTTATTTGGAAGTGTTTGCTATGATCTTAATAGAAAAGATACTGAAAAAGTTATTTTTATAGATAATGATAAGTTGATAAATATAAAAGATATTATTATTTTTAATGATATATTAAGTTTTAATTTTAATGATAAAACTATTATTACTAAATTATATAATCAATTATCTAAAAATATAATATCAAATGTAGAGATTGATAATGAATTAAAAGAATATTTTTTGAAGATTTCAAATGTACTATATGATGAGATTGAATACTATAATGTTGATATTGACTTAAATGAAGAAATAGATTTAGTAAAATATTTTAAATTAGCAGGTGAATTAGCTGAGTCTTTCGAAAAATCTGCTTTGTCAGCATTCTCTTATATGGGCGAAGAATATGACGCACACTGTATTTTGCAACCATCCCAGATTGATGAGGCAAGAGTCTTTGAAGTTGTTATCTCTAAGATAGAGAGAAGAAAAGGATGGGTGAAATTGCCATGTGGTTTGGAAGCCTTTTTCCCAGCAAGTGATTTCAATAGTTTAGCAGATGAAGGCAAAACTTATCTAAGAGGTAAAATTGGTTTTAGATATAGTGGTCTTGGTTTATATCAATTTAGTAAAGTTACAGAAAACTCAGTAGAACAACTTGCCGAGATTAGCGATTATTGCGACAAAGAAATTGATAATCAAAATAATATACCTGTCGGATCGGATAATCTTTCTTTAAACTATGTTACTTCATCCACGTCAACTCCACAGCCTAAAATAGTTGGCAAAATTGATCTTACGCAGTTTGAAACAAGAACAAGTAAAAAGACAAAGGTCATAAATGATTTAGGTAATTACAAAGATGGAGAAATAGTCCATGGTATAATAAACGGAGATCTTAAATATGTGAAAGGTCCAAAAGGCTTTTGTACTATTGATAACAAAAATGGTTTTGCCATTTCCCCAAAGGATTGCGATTATGAAGCAATAAAGAATGTTGTATTCAAAGTAAAGATAGGAAAGAATAAAAATGATCCCTCTTTACCTTGGTACTATGCAATCAATATTCAGCCTGACGAATAATGCAACGCAAGAATCTCTTTGACGGAGAAAGTTATAAGGCTGAGTTTGCTTTGATAACCTATCGGTGGCTAATGAGTCATCGATGGGTTACTTATGCTGATATAATGGCAGAACGGCTTGGTATACCAACGAAGGAACTGCCGACTAATCTATCCAACTGCGATGGTTATGGTGAATTGAAAAAAATTGTAAGCACACTAAAGAAAGCCATTTTAGAGAAAGTAGGAGAAAATTGTTTTGAAGAAGAAGGTAACAACCGTAATAAGCATTTCCGTTATATAGGTAAGGATGATGATCCTCTTGCGGATATGCGGAATGCCAAAGTGATTAACAACCTTCGCCAATATTGGAAGTTTTGTCAAGATTCGGCAGGATTCTTTCCTAAGTCATGGTTGGAATACTTCTTCAAGGATTGCCAGGACTTGCTCGACATAAAGAAAAAACGACAGAAGGGCGAGCAGGTGATTTGCACAAGTCTTGATCGTATATTGACCAATATAGAATACCTTCCTCTACTCTATGAAGCCATTACTAACAAGACGGTGATGGAGATTGAGTACAAGCCATTCGATGAAGGACAGGTGATATTGATGTTCCACCCACATTATCTGAAGGAGTACAACGGGCGATGGCATTTGTTTGGTCATGCAGAAGATAGAGAACCGAATTATGGTTATAACATCGCACTTGATAGAATACAAGCAAGACCTCGTGAGAGAAGTAAGGTAGAATATATATCCGCTCCTGAACATTTTTATGATGAGTTCTTTAATGATATTGTTGGTGTGAGTCACATGAAGGACTGCAAAAAAGAGCATATAATCATACGTGCGCACGAACATTATATATTTAAATTGATAGACACAAAGCCTCTGCATCTCTCTTACAAGGTTGTAAAACCATTCGGAGAATATGAAGATGGTAAGTATGCCGAGTTCTCTGTAGATGTAGAGTTGAACAATGAGTTTATTGGCCGTGTGCTACAGATGGGTGCAGGACTTGAGGTCATGTCACCACTTGAGGTTCGCGAAGTCTTCACAGAAAGAGTTAAAAACTTGGCTTCACTCTACCTATAACCAAGATAAAAGCAATAGCGAATGGTTCCAAACAGGAAGGAACCAATAGAATCATAAGTTCTTGCTTCGTTTACAGAAATAGTTAGCAACTTTGCAGCGTCAAACTTCGAAACCACCACGAAGTTGACGCTGTAATTTGTTGGTGGAAACTAAAACCAGATCGCAAATGGAAACACAGCAATCACAAAAAACAGAAACTTCTATGACAGAGAAAGATAGATGGATGCTCGCAGCGGCAATCTGCTCGGCAATCAGTACTGCAATCACAGCTTACTTCGCAGGTAAGAAATAGTACCTTTTTGGTGACAATGGTTTCAAAACATTAGGAACCATACTTCCAAAAGAAAACTTGCAAAGTGGATGAAAAACACAGTAGCTTGTGTACCACACTTCCGAGAGGGTTGGTTTTGTTTATAATTTTATCTATCTAAACAGAGGTTAGCGGCCTATTCCGCTAAACAATCAAAATCATACGAACGATGAATACAGCACTCGCACTTGTTGTCGCAAAGGCACTTCCAGCTCTCTCGGGCAGTTCTCTCACCTACAATCCAGAGAAGAACGTGTACCTCACTCTCGGTTACACCAGCACGGCTGGCAACACCTATTACCGGGCAATCCGTTTCTCTGACCGCTTGGCGGTTTTCTACCACATCGGGGAAGGCTATGCTCACACTTTCCTCAATGGCATCACGTTGTTTGCATGGAACGGACAGAAGGCAAACATTATTGCTCAGAAGTTCTGGGGCGGTTGTAACTGGCGATGCTTCAACGAACGAAGTGCCAAGGAAGAAAGCATTCTCATGCTGAAGGATTTCCTTGCTGGTCAGGCAAAGGCAATGGGTCGCATAATAGCAGAGAGTCAACTCATAGACTTCTCACGAAGCATGATTGAAGCGACTCATCAGAAAAGCCTAGCTTAGCCATCATGCACACAAACAGAGAACAAAGTCAAAAACAAGAAAAAACACAAATCGATATGGCGACATTGACCAAAGCAATCAACAAAGATTTGTTCGACAGCATCCTGCCGACATTTGGTAATCCACGCGTTCACGTGCCTGTATGGGACGAAGGGCAGAAGATGTTCCTCTGTGAGGAATACGAGAGTGCAAACGGACACCGTTACTACAAAGGTGTAAGATTCTGCGACCGCATCGTAGTTGTTGAGAAGGTGGGACTCTACCACAGCTGGACATACATCGACGGCATCGAAATCTACGCCTTCAACGGCAAACGCCTTGAACTCGTACAGAAGAAGGACTACGAGAAGGAATTCCGTAACGAAGAGTTTATTCGTAAAGAATCGGAAATTATGGTGCGTAACTACATTGAAGGGGTGCTCAAGGCACAGAAGAGTAGTATACCACAAGCAGAACTTGAAGAAAAGTCGAAGGCAATTGTCGATGGTTGTTACAAGAGTTTTCTCGATAGTGACTTCAACACACGTCTCACACAAATACTCCCACAAATCGAACAGAAATAGGATATGCAGAACACACAGATAGACCCACAGAATCACGAACAGCAGCTTGCATACGAGCTCGTTGCCAACACAAACTCCAGCTTCTTCCTTACAGGACGTGCCGGAACTGGTAAGACAACCTTCCTTCACAACGTGCAGAAGTTGGCAGGAAAGCAGTTCATTACTCTTGCCCCAACAGGTGTGGCAGCCATCCTTGCAGGTGGTGACACCATACACTCCTTCTTTGGTTTACCAATGGAAGTGTGTACACCAGGCACGTGTGGTAAGATGAACGAGACAAAGGTTCTGACGTTACTCCATGCAGACACCATCATCATTGATGAGGTATCAATGGTAAGATGCGATATAATGGATGCCATTGATTACACCATGCGCAAGGCACTCAGGAACAATATGCCATTCGGAGGTAAACAGATAATCTTCGTTGGTGATATGTTCCAGTTGCCTCCGGTTGTGAAGCAAGGCCCGGAGAAAGACATGCTGAAAGATTTGTATCAGACGGACGATTTTTTCTTCTACAAATCGAATGCTATCAAGCGTATGCGTCTGGTGAAGATAGAGTTCCGCAAAGTATACCGACAGGATGACGAGCATTTCCTACACATACTGGAGAATGTGCGACTGAACAAGGTGACACCAGAAGACATTATGCATCTCAATGAAAGAGTATGCACTCCAACAGAAGATGACGGAGCAGTCATTACGCTGGCATCTATCAACAAAACGGCA